>Ga0209542_10004572_pt1 | contig 28318 bp, 30 predicted proteins | sample RifCSPhighO2_01_FD_184028 | JGI IMG/M metagenome (GOLD analysis project Ga0209542, IMG submission 184028) | Soil microbial communities from Rifle, Colorado - Rifle CSP2_plank highO2_0.1 (SPAdes) (version 2) | ecosystem: Environmental > Terrestrial > Deep subsurface > Rock core/Sediment ...
CTTACGCCCTCTCCTTGAAGGCGATGGGAGATCTGAGGCTTTTACCTTAAGGAAACTCTGATTTATTAGTTTTCAGCGCAGAGACGCAAAGACGCAAAGATTTTTTCAGTTATTCTTCCGGGTTTTTCTTTGCGCCTTCGCGCCTTGGCGTCAAATAATCATAATTAATCAGACCTTCCTTAATTAATACTCGGCTTATTCGCCTGGGCCGATTGTTTCTGCTCGTACAACGCCTCGAAATTGATCGGGTTAATCAGCAATGGCGGAAATCCGCCCTTCTCGACGAAATCATTTACCGCCTCGCGCGCAAACGGTAACAGCGCATGGGCACAAGTGATTTCAAGAACGCGCTGTAACGTAACCTTGTCGACACCACCGATACGAAAAATGCCTGCCTGTTTTACTTCCACGAGGAAAATATTCTTGTTATCACGCTTGGCGGTCGCGGTTATCGTCAGCACCACTTCATACAAACCCTGCTCCGCCGCCAGAACGCTATGTCCCAGACCCAGTTGCACGCCGATCTCGGTGCCCGCATTTTGCGGTTGGGAAAAGACCAGAGGAACACCCGGCGCCTCATAGGATACGTCCTTGATATATATTTTCTCGATACTGAAAACGGTGTTCTGTTGTTGATCAGCTTCCGCCATCTTGCCCTCGCTTTAATTATTTAATTCTGCCTGACAGAAAATCACGACTTTAACAGCGCGTCCAACTGGCCGGCGCGCTCCAGACTCGCCAGTTCCGCGTAACCACCCACGTGTGTCTCGCCGATGAAAATCTGCGGCACGCTGGTCCGGCCCGCACGCCGGGTCATCTCGTCCCGGCGCGCCGGATCTTCATCCACCATCACCCTCTCGGCCTGTACGCCCTTCTTCTCCAGCAACCGTTCCACCATGCGGCAATAGGGGCAAAAGCGGGTGCTGTAGATCAGCACTTTCGCCGCCATCATTTCTCCACCGGCAGATTGTCCTTCTCCCAGGCCAGCAGTCCGCCGGATAGATTGTAAACCGTGGCAAAACCATGCTTGCGCAGGAGCACCGCGCCCTTCAGGGAGCGATTGCCGCTGCGGCAACTCACGATGACCGGCTTGGCTTTGTATTTATCAAGATCGCGCAGCCGGTCTTTCAGCGATGACAACGGCAGATTGATCGCGTTCGGGACATGACCGGCGCTGAACTCCTTGGGCTCGCACACATCCACCACCACACCGTTCTCGCGATTCAGCAATTGCACCGTCTGTGCGGCGTTGGCGTTTCTGATGCCGTACATTCGCTGGCTGATGGGGCCAACGGCCAGCAAAAAAAGAATGACGCCCAGCGCCACGAACAGATACCAGTTATTGATTACGAACTGTGTCATTTATTTTAAGGTATTTTGTGTCGGTTGATATCAGAATGGCAACGTCCTGGCCGGCATCGGTTTGCCGGACCTCGCCGGTTGAGTTAAGAGGCGGGTAAACAGGTTTTCAATAGGCTGGTCAGCGGCGTACCGCGCTGCAGAAGGCCTCGCGCAGCGAACCGATCAATTGCAGGATTTTCGGATCGCCAATCCGGTAATAAACCTTGTTGGCATCCTTGCGCGCGGCCAGAATGCCCTTGTCGCGCAGGATGGAAAGATGCTGGGAGATGTTACTTTGCGAGGTCCCAACCCGCTCGACGATATCCTGCACGCTGACCTCGGCATGACCCCCCAGAATGCAGAGGATTTTCAGGCGCAACGGGTGCGCCATGGCTTTCAGGGAGCGTGAAGCAAGATGAATGTCATCTTCGTTGGTAATCAGAACATCTTTTACTTTTTCGGCGGCGGCGCTCATGTCGTCAGGTCTCATGGATCGCTTGTCGCCCACGCTTCCCTCTCCGGAAACGTGGAATCAGCGGATACGGCTGATACGCGAGTGAAAACATTATACAATATCAGCAATTTTGAAAAGACTGAATAACTGATATATTTGAGCCACTGAGCATGTCATTCACTCCTAAACCCCTGGTTCTCATCATTTTGGATGGTTGGGGTTACCGTCAGGACACCCAGTACAACGCCATTGCCGCCGCACGCAAGCCGACGTGGGACATGCTCTGGAAACAGTACCCCCACACCCTGATTCACGCCTCGGAAGCCGCCGTCGGCCTGCCTTCCAGCCAGATGGGAAACTCGGAAGTCGGCCATCTCAATATCGGCGCCGGCCGGGTGGTGTACCAGGAATACACGCGCATCAACCGCGCGATCAGCACCGGCACCTTCTTCACCAACAAGACGCTCACCGACGCCATTGACCTGGCGCTCAAGACCGGAAGCGCGGTGCACATCATGGGCCTGCTTTCGCCCGGCGGCGTGCACAGCCATGAGGATCATATTCATGCCGTCGCGGAACTGGCGGCGCGCCGCGGCGCCACCCGGCTTTATCTGCACGCCTTTCTTGACGGCCGCGACACCCCACCGCAAAGCGCGTCCGCCTCGATCAAGGCGATGCAGGAAAAATTCGCCTCTCTCAAGCACGGCCGCTTCGCCTCGATCATCGGCCGCCACTACGCCATGGACCGCGATCACCGCTGGCCGCGCATTCAGGCCGCCTACGACCTCATGGCGCAGGGCAAGGCGGAATTCACGGCGCCGACCGCGTCGCAGGCGCTGGAAATGGCCTACGCTCGCGGCGAAACCGATGAATTCGTGAAGGCCACCGTCATCGTGCCACTCGGCGACGAACCGGCGCACATCACCGACGGCGATGTTTGCATCTTCATGAACTTCCGCTCCGATCGCGCGCGCCAGATCACGCGCCCCTTCATCGAAAAAAATTTCGACGCCTTCCAGCGCGAGGCGGTTCCCAAACTGGGCGCCTTTGTGAACCTCACCGAATACAACTCCGAATTCCACCTGCCGGTCGCGTTTCCACCGGAACGCCTGCGCAACGTGATGGGTTCCTATCTGGCCAGCTTGGGCCGGCATCAACTGCGCATCGCGGAAACCGAGAAATACGCGCACGTGACCTTCTTCTTCAACGGCGGCATTGAAACCCCGTTCGAGTTCGAGGACCGCTTACTGATCCCCTCGCCGACGGACGTGCCCACCTACAACCTCAAGCCCGAAATGAGTGCGCCGCGACTCACCGAGGAAGTCGTCAAGGCCGTCCGCGCGGGGCATTACGACGTGATCATCTGCAATTACGCCAATCCCGACATGGTCGGCCATACCGGTGATTTCGAGGCCGCCGTGAAAGCCATCGAGGCCGTGGATCAATGTCTGGCGCACATTTACAAAGCGGTCAAGGAGACCGGCGGCGAGATGCTCATCACCGCCGACCACGGCAACGCCGAACAGATGTTCGACTTTGAAACCGGCCAGCCGCATACGGCGCACACCACCAACCCGGTGCCATTCCTTTATATAGGCAGGCCGGCCACGCTGGCGCCGAGCGGAGCGCTCGAGGACATCGCGCCGACCATGCTCTACCTCCTGGGCCTCCCTTTGCCGGCCGAAATGACCGGCCGGCCGCTGCTCGCCCTGCAAAACCAGCAAGCGGCAACTGCCGAGGGTCACGGCTGACGCATACGGTGCGCTTTCCTTTCGTCCTCACACCGGCACCGAAGAAGAACCGCTGCAAATCCGGATTCGCCGTCGCCGGGGCTTCAGTATTCCTGTGTACAGTGCTTGTCGCTTTTCTCAATCCGGCATATGGCGCTGACGCCCGCGGCGGCAATGAAGAACGGCTGAAAAAGCTGCGTGTCCGCATCGAGGCGCTTCAGGAAAAACTCAATGACACCCGTGGCCGGCGTGACGACGTGCGCGAGGAAGTTCGCGGGCTCGAACGCCGCATTGGCGGTCTGCTGCATAATCTGCGGGAAACCGGCGCTCGGCTGCGCGCCAATGAAAAAAAACTGGCGGACCTGGATGCCCGCGCCGCCCGGGAGCTAGGCAATATTGGCGTGCAACGGCAACAGCTGGCGCGCCAGATTTACACGGCCTACCTCATGGGTCGCCAGGAATATCCCAAGATGCTGCTGAACCAGGAAAATCCGGCGCGGGTCTCGCGTGTCGTTACCTATTATCGGTATCTGAACCAGGCGCGGACCGAACGCATCGGCTATATCCAGACAAGCCTTTCCCGGCTGGAGGCGCTTGAGCAGCAGATACACGCACATCGCCATGAACTGGAAAACTTGCGTACCAGCCAGCGCGAACAGAAAACTTCACTGGAAACCTCGCGTGCACGCCGCGGCGAGTTGCTCGCGAGCCTCAACCGCGAGGTGCGCGACCAGTCAAAACAAATCGATCGGCTGCGCGCGGATGAAAAGCGCCTTGAGCAACTGATCGAGGAACTGAAAACGGTTCTGCCCGACCCCCCCCTGCCGTCCGGCGCCCATACCCGTTTTGCGAAATTGCGGGGACGCCTGCCCCTGCCTACCCGCGGCCGGATACTGGCGCGCTACGGCGCCCAGAAAAACGTGGGCAATCTCAAATGGCGCGGCCTGCTCATCGGCGGCCGCGAGGGCCAGAACGTTATTTCCGTGTTTCGCGGGCGTGTGGTGTTTGCTGACTGGTTGCGTGGTTTTGGGCTACTCTTGATTCTGGACCACGGAGATGGCTATATGACGCTGTACGGCCACAATCAAAGCCTGCACCAGGGAGTCGGTGAATGGGTCGAGGCCGGCGCAACCGTCGCCAGTCTGGGCAACACCGGTGACATGGCGCAACCGGGACTTTACTTCGAGATTCGCCAGAACGGAGAACCGCGCGATCCGCTGATCTGGTGCAAGGCACGATAACGACCTCTCTTATTATCTCAAGACGAACGAGCGCAGCGAGTAGGGCTACATTTGCTTATCTCAAGACGAACGAGCGCAGCGAGTAGGGCTACATTTGCTTATCTCAAGACGAACGAGCGCAGCGAGTAGGGCTACATTTGCTTATCTCAAGACGAACGAGCGCAGCGAGTAGGGCTACCAACCTTACTGGGCATGCGCGAAGCGCATCCGGCTCGCCTCCCTCTCCCGCGATCGCGGGAGAGGGAATGAGGGTGAGGGTTTATGTCAGGACGAACGAAGTAGGGCTAGCTTTTCGCCGCCCGCCGCATGACGGGCGGTCCATCAAACGGAGCATCATCTAAATATGAAACTCGCAACACGTTATATTCTGGTCCTGTTTCTCGGGATGTTCGTCGGCGCCGCCATCATCCTGGACATGGGAGTCCTGGCCGAGCGCGAAGCGGGCAAGGAGGCGCCGGCCCCGCTGCCGCTGGATGAACTGCGCACCTTCACCGAGGTGTTCAGCCGCATCAAGGCCGACTATGTTGAACCGGTCGAGGACAAGAAGCTCCTCGAAGATGCCGTGCAGGGAATGCTCGCCGGACTCGATCCGCATTCCGCCTACCTCGATTCGGAAAGCTTCCGCGACATGCGCGTGGAGACCGAGGGCCAGTTCGGCGGCCTTGGCATTGAAGTCACGATGGAAAACGGTTTCGTCAAGGTGGTCTCGCCGATCGAAGACACGCCCGCCGCGCGCGGCGGGGTCAAGCCGGGGGATCTCGTCATCCGTCTCGATGACAAGGCCGTGAAAGGCATGACCCTGACCGAGGCCGTGCGCGTCATGCGCGGCAAACCCGGCACCGACATCACGCTCACCATCGTGCGCGAAGGCGCCACCAAACCGCTCAAGATCACGCTCACGCGCGCGATCATCAAGATCCAGAGCGTAAAGAGCCGCATGCTCGAGCCCGGTTTCGGCTACGTGCGCATCACCCAGTTCCAGGCCGGCACCGACAAGGGGCTCGCCGACATCATCAAGAAGCTGGAGGCGGAAAACAAAGGCGCGCTGCGCGGGATGGTGCTCGACCTGCGCAACAACCCCGGCGGCGTGCTCAACGCGGCGGTCGGCGTGAGCGACGCCTTCCTCGACAAGGGACTGATCGTCTACACCGAAGGCCGTGTGGCCGACTCCAAGATGAAACTGTCCGCCACCCCGGGCGACCTGCTGAATGGCACCCCGATTGTGGTATTGATCAACGGCGGCTCGGCCTCCGCCTCGGAAATCGTCGCCGGCGCGCTGCAGGACCACAAACGCGCCGTCATCATGGGCACGAAAAGCTTCGGCAAGGGTTCGGTGCAGACCATTGTTCCGATCAGCAACGGCGCGGCGCTCAAGATCACCACCGCACGGTATTTCACCCCGAACGGCAGATCGATTCAGGCCTTGGGCATCGTGCCGGATATCGTCACGGAAGAGGCCAAGCTCACCAAGAGCGAAGCCGGCGACCGGCTGAAAGAGGCGGATCTGGCGCGGCACCTGGAAAACGGCGATGAAATGACCAAGCCGAAAGAAGAGCCGAAAAAGGAAGGCAAGAAAGACGACAAGAAGAAGGATGAAACCGGCAAGGCCCCGGCAGTAGAGGACTATCAGTTGCAGGAAGCGCTGAACCTGCTCAAGGGCATCAGCTTCTTCAGGGCACAGAGCAACTGAGAGGCATATGAATGGCGACCGTCCTGGTTCCTCTGGCGCAAGGCATGGAAGAACTGGAGGCGGTCACCGTCGTTGATCTGCTGCGGCGCGCCGGCATCGAAGTGGTCACGGCGGGTCTGGAGGCCGGTCCGGTGAAAGGCAGCCGCGGCACTGTCCTGCTGCCGGACACCACGCTGGACACGGCGCTCAAGCGCGAGTACGACATGATCGTGTTGCCCGGCGGCCTGCCCGGCGCGACCCATCTGGAACAGGACCCGCGCATCATCGCGCTGGTCAAAAAAATGGCGGGAGATAACCGCTTCACCGCCGCCATCTGCGCCGCACCCAAGGTCCTGGCCCGCGCCGGCGTGCTCGAAGGGAAACACGTCACGTCTTATCCGGGCGTACTCGATCCCACCCAATGGCCACGGATACAACTGGAGAACCGCGCCATCGTTACCGACGGCAAGGTCATTACCTCGCGCGGTCCCGGTACTGCCATGGATTTTGCGCTGGAACTGATTGGATCGCTGGTCGGGAAGGAAAAACGCGACCAGGTCGAAGCCGGATTACAGCGGGAGAAATAAATCTAAATAATAAAATGGACAGGATTGACAGGATTTACAGGATTAGAAAAGAAACCACCGGCTGTTGTTGGTCTTTAATCTTGTTAATCCTGTGAATCCTGTCTATTCAGACTTTATCTTTTATTTAAAGCCAAAGCGCGTGCCGAAGAGGATGCGGCTGCGCTCCAGGCTGTAGGGATCCAGGCTGCCGGGGGTCTCTCCCAAACCGTAACTCGCCTCGGCCTGCAGGCTGAGATCGCGCTGCACCTGCCACTTCCAACCCGCCGACAATAACGAGCGATCGCCACTGCGCGGAGAGACAAACAGGGAGTCATCCGTGGTTTCATACAGACTGCGCTGCATCTTGAATGACACGTAGGGCGTGTGCGACTGGAACAAGGTCAGGCTGCCACCGACGGCGAAGCCATAATATTTTCGGCCCAGATGCCGGTAGATTTCCTCACGCGCTATTTCATCGCCGAGGAAAACGCTGCCCGTGATGCTCGGCTTGACGGCGCTCGGCAAAACGCTGGTCCAGGAAAACGCCGCGCGCGTATCGAGCGTGTCCAGCGGCAGGGGATAGACGGCCGTGCCTGCGCCGTATTCGGCTGACACCGCGAAACTGTTCATGGCATTCAGGCGATGTTGCCAGCTCACACCAAATGCGTTGATGCGCCCGAGCGGGGAATCACCCACGGAAGAAAAGCTGCCGGTCCCGAAACGGGGCGATTCGACTTCACCATAGAGGCGGACCGTGTTGGCATCCAGAGCGACTGGACGGACATCCGCCGGGTATCCTTCCTCCACGACGTTCTGTCTCGAACTGAAAAGCTTGATACCGAATGAGGTGTAGTCCGACGGAGTCAGCAGACGTGCCTCGGGGACCCCCAGGGCACCGGCGCCCGCGAAGGGGGTGTCGTTAAACCAGGAGGGCTTGCCCGCCGGCGCGGACAGGGCCGGCCCGGCGGCCACCAGCAGGGCCACGCTCGCGAGAACAGCTTTATTGACCGTCTTCATCGGACCATGGAGTCATTACAATCAGGTGAAATTCTAGCATAAGCGCGCCACGGGCCGACATACCGCCGATCACGGATTTCGGCGCGGCCAGCCGCGCCACAGCATAAACACCCCCGCCGCCGCCAGAACCCACCCCGCCACCCGTCGCCATTCCCACGCGCCGGCAATGGAGACATCCATTCCCAGCAATACAGCGCCGGCAATCAGCAGGCTACTGCCGGCAACGGCGAAATAAAGTCGGCGCTGGTTGTGGCGTACCTGCCGGCGCAGTTCTTCAAGCTCCCTGGCTCGCGATTCCTGCGCCGCGTCGGCCTCGCCGGCACGCCGCAGGCTTTCATGCACCAGCGATGGAATTTCCGGCAGCATGGCCCACCATTTTGGAAACTCCTTGCGCAAGCTTTTCAGGAAGGCGCGCGGACCCATGTGCTCGCTCATCCAGCGCTCGAGATAGGGCTTGGCGGTCTCCCACAGATCGAGATCGGGATAAAGGCGCCGGCCCAGACCCTCGATGTTGAAAAGCGTCTTCTGCAACAGCACCAGTTGCGGCTGGACTTCCATGTTGAAACGGCGCGCCGTCTGGAACAGGTGCAGCAGGAACCGGCCGAAGGAAATTTCCTTGATGGGCCGGGCGAATACCGGCTCGCACACGGTGCGGATCGCGGCCTCGAACTCCACAAGATTTGTGCCCGGCGCTACCCAGCCGGCGCGCAGATGGGCATCGGCCACGGCATGGTAGTCACGGTTGAAGAACGCCAGGAAATTCTCCGCCAGATAACGTTTGTCCTTCCCGCCGAGCGTGCCCATGATGCCGAAATCCACGGCCCGGTACTGGCCCTCCGGCGAAACAAAGATGTTGCCCGGGTGCATGTCGGCGTGAAAGAAGCCGTCGCGGAACGCCTGCGTGAAGAAAATCTCCACGCCATTGTGCGCCAGTGTGCGCATGTCAATGCCGGCCGCTTTCAGGCCTTCGATGTTGCTGATGGGGATGCCGTGGATGCGTTCGAGCACCATCACCGTGCGGCGCGTCAGGTCCCAATAAACCCTGGGGACATAAAGCAGATTCGAACCCTCGAAATTGGCGCGCAGGCGGCTGGCGTTCGCCGACTCGACCCGCAGGTCGAGTTCGTCATGAATGGTCTTGCTGAATTCATCCACCACTTCGACCGGACGAAATCGCCTTGCATCCTGCGCGTAACGAATGGCCAGTCGCGCCAGCAGATACAGCAACTCCAGATCGCGTTCGATGACCGATTCGATGCCGGGGCGCAGCACCTTGACCGCCACTTCAGCGCCATCATGCAGCCGCGCAATATGCACCTGCGCCACCGAGGCCGAGGCGATCGGTTCGCGGCTGAATTCGCTGAACCAGGTTGCGAGCTTCCCCCCCAGGGCCTGTTCGACCAGGCGCACCGATTCATCGCCCGAGAACGGCGGTACGCGGTCCTGGAGCCTGGCGAGTTCTTCCGCAATATCCTCCGGCAACAGATCCGGGCGGGTGGACAGCACCTGACCGAATTTGACGAAGATCGGTCCGAGCTCTTCGAGCGCCTCGCGCAAACGTACGCCGCGCGGGATGTTGCGCCGCGCGAACAACCGCCACGGCGCCAGCCGCAGCAGGAGGCAATAGGGACGGAAGAGATGGATGGCAGTGACAAATTCGTCGAGATCGTGTCGCACGAAAACCTGGGTGATGCGAAGCAGGCGGCCCAACTGGCGCAAACGCGTCATCTTGCTGTCTCGCGCAAACGCGCCAGGCGTTTTTCCAGGCTCACCAGATCGCGCTCCAGGGTTTCCACCGAGCGGCGGAACGCACCGGCACGCGAGCGCACGGGGAGCAGGCGACTTTCTTCCTGAAGATATTCGCCGACATCCTGTTTCAGCGCGTGCAGTGCCTGCCTTGACCAGCCGCTCAAATCCCGCAGGGCATTGCCCAACTGGCGCGCGGGCACATCGCCCAGTACACGCGCGGACTGCTCTTCCCAATCGATGTCGATTTTTTCCAGCAGGCGCTGGAAACGCTGACCGAGATCGATGTCACCGCTGATCTGCACTTCACCCGCGGCCACGACATCCGGCAGCACCCGCCGCATGGCGAATCGCAAGATCACGGGGATATCGCCGATGAGCGTCACATCCGGTTCACGGTCATGCTGGCGGCGCAGCCGCAGTCCGGATTCGTCAGGCAACACAATAATTTCGAAGGGATGGTCACCGGCGGTCCGCAAGCGGATCACCTTGTCCTGGAGTTCAGCGACGCGCGCGAGCGTGGCGGGATCGAGCCGCAGGAGGCGGTTGATAATCTCTTCAAGTAGTACTGTCGTCAACATAAATGAATGAAACCGCAGATAAACGCAGATGGACGCAGATTAAGAAAAAGAAAATAACCGGATATATGTTTTCTTTATATTTAAATATCCGCGTTTATCTGCGTTCATCTGCGGTTGCTTTAAAACTTATATCCTTTATGCAGGGCGACGATGCCGCCGGTTAAATTGAAATATTGCACGCGTTCGAATCCGGCCCGCTCCATCATCCCCTTCAGCGTTTCCTGATCGGGGTGCTTGCGGATCGACTCCGCGAGATAGCGGTAACTGCCTTCATCCCGCGCCACCACGCGCCCCAGCCACGGCAGCACATTAAAGGAATAGGCATCGTAAAGGCGGCTTACTCCCGGCGCGACAGGGCGGGAGAACTCCAGCACCAATAGCGCCCCGCCCGGCTTCAAAACCCGGAACATGGACGACAGGGCGCGATCAATATGTGTCACGTTGCGCAGTCCGAAGGCAATGCTCACGCGGTCAAAATACACTTCGGGAAAGGGCAGGTTCTCGGCGTTGGCCTGCACAAAGTCGACATTGCCCGCGCAGCCCCGGTCCGCCAGGCGTCCACGTCCGACTTCCAGCATGGAGCTGTTGATGTCGACGATCACCACCTGTCCGCGCCTTCCAACACGCAGGGCAAACTTCGCCGCCATGTCGCCGGTCCCGCCGGCGACATCGAGCACGCGGAAACCGCCGCGCACCCCGCTCGCCTCCGTCGCGAATTGTTTCCACAGGCGGTGGGCGCCGAGCGACATGAGATCGTTCATCAGATCGTATTTGCCGGCGACCGAATGAAAAACACCGGCGACCAGGTCTTCCTTGGCGGACTCCGCGACTTCGCGGAAACCGAAGTGCGTCTTGCGTTCGTTCCGGCCGGGTTGTGGCATGACGTATTACTCGGCCGTTTTGGCAGGCTTGCGCTGATGGCCGGCCTTGGCAAGCCGCTCCAGATACTGCTTCCACAGCTTTTCCTGGTTCACGCCCAGTTCGTGCAGCCAGTCCCAGGAATAAATCCCGGTGCTGTGGCCATCGTCAAAGTACAGACAGACGGCGTATGTACCCACCGGCTCGATGTGGGTGATGTTCACATTCTCCTTGCCGACCTGGAGGATCTCCTGACCCGGCGCATGGCCACGGACCTCGGCCGAAGGTGAGTACGCCCGCAGATATTCGCAGGGCAGATTGAAATGGCTGCCGTCGTCGAACGCCACCTCGAGGACGCGCGATTTCTGGTGCAGCTTGATGTCGGTCGGTCTGACGGTGTTTTTTCGCATGCTTTGCTGCCCTGAATGACACAGCCAGTCCGTTCTTGGCGTCGAACACGGCTTTAAAAGACAATGGTAACCAAATTGCAACATTTATGGTATGAAATCGCGGAAATTGAAGGGTCATTACGTGTAAGATATTTGAAACATGCGCGGCAAAATCCTCATTGTTGACGACGAACCCGCCATCCGGCAGATGGTGTGCCTGGCGCTGTCGCAGGCCAGTTACGATTGTCTTGAGGCCGCCGATACCGCCGAGGCCCAGACAAAAATTCTGGCCGACAAACCCGACCTGATCCTGCTTGACTGGATGCTCCCGGGTGTAAGCGGGGTGGATTATGCCCGCCGCCTGCGGCGCGAAAAACTGACGCAAAAAATACCCGTCATCATGCTGACGGCACGCGTTGAGGAGGAAGACAAGGTCAGGGGGCTCGACAGCGGGGCTGACGATTACATCACCAAACCCTTCTCCACACGCGAGCTGCTCTCCCGGATACGGGCCCTGTTGCGGCGCACCACGCCGCACGCGGCGGAGGTGGCCGTGGAAACCGGCGGGCTGTCGCTGGACCCGGTGACGCACCGGGTTACGGCGGCGGATAAAACCCTCAGCCTCGGCCCGACCGAATTCCGCCTGCTGCACTTCTTCATGACCCATCCCGAGCGCGTGCACAGTCGCGAGCGTCTGTTGAACGGCGTATGGGGAAACAACGTGTACGTGGAGGAACGCACGGTGGACGTGCACATACGCCGCCTGCGCAAAATACTGACTCTAACCGGCCACGACCGGCTGATCCAGACCGTGCGCGGCACCGGCTATCGCTTCTCGGCGCAGAGCTGATACGTGTCGCAGAACATCTGGCGCGAAATCTGGATCCTGGCGGGCATCGCCATCGCGAGCCTCGTGCTGGGGCTCGTCACCGGACGTCCCTTTCTCATCGCCGCCATCGGTTTCGGCCTTTACATCTTTTTGACGATGCGCCAGCTGCAGCGCTTGCACCACTGGCTGCTCAACCGCCAGCAAGCGGAAATCCCCGATGCCGAAGGTCTGTGGGGCGACGTGTTCAATGAAATCCGCAAGCTCATGAAGCAGACGGAACACCGCGAGGACCAGCTGAACGAAATGCTGGGACGGTTCCAGAGCGCCGCCGCGGCCATGCCGGATGCGATGGTGATCCTGTCGGAGGAAGGCGATATCGAATGGGCCAATCCCTCCGCCGGGCGCCTGTTCGGCATCAAATACCCGCGCGATGCCGGCACGCGCCTGTTCAACCTGCTGCGCGATCCCGATTTCATTCAATACCTGCAACGCGGCGACTATTCCGAACTGCTGGAAATCAACTCTCCGGAAAACAGCGAAACCCATGTCTCCATCCAGGTCACCCCGTTCGGCAGCCTGCAAAAGCTCGTCATCGGGCGCGACGTCACGCGTCTCGCGCGTCTCGAACAGATGCGACGCCATTTCGTCGCCAACGTCTCGCATGAGTTGCGCACGCCGCTCGCTGTGCTCGGCGGTTTCGTCGAGACCCTGAACGGCATGGACCAGATACGCATGGAGGAGCTGAAGAAACACCTTGCGACCATGCAGGAGCAGACGTTGCGCATGCAGCGGCTGGTGGACGACCTGCTCATGTTGTCGAAACTGGAAACCGCGCCGCCGCGCACCCATGACGAGACAGTGGACGTGATATCGCTGCTGGCCGGGCTCAAGGAGCAGGCGGAACTGCTGAGCGGCGAACAGCATCATGTCATCACGATCGAGGCGGACCGGAACCTGCGGCTGCTCGGAAGCCGCGATGAGCTGCTCAGCGCCTTTTCCAACCTGATCAACAACGCCGTACGCTACACGCCGGCCGGCGGTCGCATTGCGCTGCGATGGAGCGCGACTCCGGACGGTGGCGCCAATTTTACCGTCAGCGATACCGGCGTGGGCGTCGCGCTGGAACACATCCCGCACCTGACGGAACGCTTCTATCGCGTCGACACGGCGCGCTCGCGCGCCTCGGGCGGCACGGGCCTCGGCCTGTCCATCGTCAAACATGTGCTGCTGCGTCACGATGCGCGCCTCGACATCGAGAGCGAACTCGGCGTCGGCAGCAGCTTCACCTGTTACTTTCCACCCGCCCGCGCACGGCGCGCCAACCAATCCGTTACCGGCGTCGCCTGAATTTATTGTCACCTGTTTGTCGCTGTGGCATCACACACCTGTCATGACGCGCCGCCGGGCTCCGGCGCGGAACCCTGTAAACCATCTGAAGGAGCCGCATCATGAAGGAAGTAATTCCGGAACTCGCGAGAGCAATGGCATATGTACAAACGCAAAGTTAAAATCCTGTTCCTCTGTACCGGCAATTCCTGCCGCTCGCAGATGGCCGAGGGCTGGGCCAATCATCTGGGAAGTGAATGGTTGGAAGCGACCTCAGCCGGCATCGAGGCGCACGGCAAGAATCCGCGCGCGATCGCGGTCATGCGCGAGGCCGGCGTGGATATCTCGCATCAGGAATCCACGCGCGTGACGCCGCCAATGCTGGCGCAGGCCGATCTGGTGGTGACCGTGTGCGGCCACGCCGATGAGCACTGCCCGGCGCTGCCGCCCGGGGTCCGGAAAAAACACTGGCCACTGGAAGATCCGGCCAAGGCCACCGGGACGGAAGAACAGATCATGGCCAAGTTCCGCGCCACGCGCGATGAAATCAAAAGCCGGGTCGAAGGCTTGATCGGCGGACTGAAAATGATGGCGCGCAGTGACCCGCATGAACGGACCTGAGCTTACAAGCCGAAACCAGCACTGAGCGTTGTAAACCGGTCTTTAACCATTCCACCATGCACATGTCACGTATTTGTCATGTTGCGCTGGGATAGTAGCGCCGCGTTAAACAGACCTTTTCATATTTAAACATTCCCCTTTCCGGAGGACATAGCATGCAAATGAAACGTACATTAGTGGCGCTCGCGACCGTTACGGCGGTGCTGGGCGGCATCGCCATCACGTCCGTGCCGGCCATGGCCGAGGAAAAACTTATCAAGATCGACGGCTCGAGCACGGTATTTCCGATCACGGAAGCCGTGGCCGAGGAATTCCAGAAGGCCAGGAAGGGCGCGGTCAAGGTGACGGTCGGCATTTCCGGCACCGGCGGCGGCTTCAAGAAATTCTGCCGCAGCGAAACCGATATTTCCGACGCCTCGCGCCCGATCCTCAAAAAAGAAATGGACGCGTGCAAGCAGGCCGGTATTGAGTATTACGAACTGCCGGTGGCCTACGATGCGCTCACCGTGATGGTCAATCCGAAAAATGATTGGATCAAATCCATGACCGTGGCCGAGCTCAAGACGATCTGGGCGCCGGAGGCGCAGGGCAAGATCACCAGGTGGAGCCAGGTCAACCCGAAATGGCCGGATGCGCCGCTCAAGCTCTACGGCGCCGGCGCGGATTCGGGCACGTTCGACTACTTCACCGAGGCGGTTGTCGGAAAATCGAAGAGCTCGCGCGGCGATTTCACCGCGAGCGAGGACGACAACGTGCTGGTGCAGGGCATCGCCAACGACAAGAACGCGCTGGGTTATTTCGGCTTCGCGTACTATGCCGAAAACCCGGACAAGCTGAAGGCCGTCGCTGTTGACGGCGGCAAGGGCCCGGTCATGCCGTCGGCCCAGACCGTCGAAAACGGCACCTACCAGCCCCTGTCACGCCCGATCTTCATTTATGTGAGCAAGAAAGCAGCCGCCAAGCCTGAGGTGAAAGAGTTCATCGAGTACTACCTCAAGAACGCGGCCCCGCTCGTCAAGGAAGTAAAGTATATTCCGCTGCCGGCCAAGGCCTACACCATGGCGCTCGGACACTTCCAGAAGGGTAAGACCGGCACGGTATTCGGCGGCGAGGCCGAGGTTGGCATCAAGATTGAAGATCTGCTGAAACGCGAAGCAAAGCTTTAATTCTTTCCTCTCCCGATATTGAAAGGGCGCGCCAGCGCCCTTTTTTTATCTGTATAAACAATACCATGGAAAACCAAACCCACCCGGCCACCGCCGCAACATGACAGTTTTGTAACACAACTGTCATATTCAGCTGTTAGCGTTCGCCCTACAACGACCCCAGGCCGAGGAAACCATCTTGTCCGCCGTGCCATCCGAACTGAGCCAGCGTTTTCGCCTGCGGCAGGTGCGTGAGCGCGCGGTGGAAGTGCTGCTGTTCCTCGCGGCGTTCTCGTCGGTGGCGATCACACTCGGGATCGTGGGCGTGCTGGTGTACGAGTCGCTGGCGTTCTTCGGACACGTATCGTTGTGGGATTTCCTGACCGATACCCAGTGGACCCCGCTGTTCGACGATGCCCATTACGGCATCCTGCCGCTCATGGCCGGCACCCTGGTCACGACCGCCATGGCCCTCGTGGTGGCAATCCCGATCGGCACCATCACCGCCATTTATCTCAGCGAATATGCCTCGCACCGCATGCGTGAAATCATCAAACCCGTGCTGGAACTGCTGAGCGCGGTGCCCACGGTGGTGTACGGCTACTTTGCGCTGTTGTTCATTACGCCGCTGCTGCAAAAGCTGTTCCCGGATCTGCCGGGCTTCAACATGCTCTCCGCCGGGCTCGTCATCGGCATCATGATCATCCCGTACGTGAGTTCGCTCTCCGAGGACGCGATCCGCGCCGTGCCGATGCATCTGCGCGAGGGCTCCTATGCCATGGGCGCGACGCGCCTGCAAACCGCGTTGCGTGTGGTAATCCCCTCGGCGATCTCGGGCATTGCCGCCGCCTATATCCTCGGCATCTCGCGCGCCATCGGCGAAACCATGGTGGTGGCGATCGCCGCCGGCATGCAACCCAACCTGACGTGGAACCCGAAAGAACCGGCCGAGACCATCACCGCCTACATCGTGCAGGTAAGCCTCGGCGATCTGCCGCACGGCACCCTGGCCTACCAGACCATCTTTGCCGCCGGCCTGACGTTGCTCGTCATGACCCTGGTGTTCAACATCGCGGGTTACTACCTGCGCCAGCGTTTTCGCCAGGCTTATTAATATGACAGGACGAACGAGCGCAGCGAGTAGGGCTTCCTTATCATGACGAGACGAACGAAGTAGGGCTTCATTATCCATGGAAGATATCCGCTCGCTCATTGCCCGCAGAAAATTTTTCGACGGCGTTTTCGCCGTGGTGGGCCTGTTGTCGCTGCTGGTCGGCCTTATCACGCTGCTGGCGCTTATCCTTGATCTCGCCGTCGACGGCGTGCCACGCCTGTCCTGGCAGTTTTTCACCTCGTTCCCGTCGCGCTTCGCCGAGCAGGCCGGCATTCTGTCGGCCTGGGTCGGTACGACGCTGGTTATGATCGTGACCGCCGCCACCGCTGTGCCGCTCGGGGTGGCCGCCGGGGTCTATCTTGAGGAATACGCGGCCAAGAACTGGATGACGGCGCTGATTGAAATCAACATCGCCAACCTCGCCGCCGTGCCGTCCATCGTCTACGGCCTGATGGCGCTGGGCCTGTTCGTGTACCAGTTCAACCTGGGCCAGAGCATCCTGACGGCGGGACTCACGCTCGCCCTGCTGATCCTGCCCATGGTCATCATCGCCACGCGCGAGGCGATCCGCTCCATTCCGGGCGCGATTCGCGAGGCCTCCTTCGCCCTCGGCGCCACCAAATGGCAGACCGTGCGCGATCATGTGCTGCCCTATTCCACGGGCGGCATACTCACGGGCGTCATCATCGCGCTGTCGCGCGCGATCGGCGAAACCGCCCCGCTCATCACCATCGGCGCGCTCACCTTCATCGCCTTTCTGCCGCATGCGCCAGTGACTACGGAAGCACCGTATGTTTCGTTCCAGTGGCTGATGGACCCTTTCACCGTCATGCCCATCCAGATGTTCAACTGGGTGTCGCGCCCCCAGGAGGCATTCCATCTCAACGCGGCGGCCGCGGGCCTGGTGCTGCTGGTCATGACGCTGATCATGAACGGGCTGGCGATTTATATCCGCTTCCGCTTCCGCAAACGTATTAAATGGTAGGAGAATACTTCATGGGTCCGGACATGCAGACCGCGAATGCCGCGAAGACCACCGGCGACCGCGCCCCCAGAACCGGCACCGGGGGGCTGGCCGAGGCCGGCACACGGCTCAAGGCGCAGGTCAGGAACCTGAATTTCTATTATGGCAACGTGCACGCGCTCAAGAATATCAACCTGGAAATCGCCGAGAAGCGCGTCACCGCGCTCATCGGCCCCTCGGGCTGCGGCAAGACCACCTATCTGCGCTGCTTCAACCGCATGCACGATCTCTATGTCGATAACCGCTACGAGGGCGAGATCGTCCTGCGCCCCGACGGCCTGAATATCATCGGCAAGGGGGTCGACCCGATCGAAGTGCGCATGCGCATTTCGATGGTGTTCCAGAAGCCGAACCCGTTTCCCAAATCGATCTACGAGAATGTCGCCTACGGCTTGCGCGTGCGCGGCGTGCGCAAGCGCAGCATCGTGGACGAAAAGGTGGAACAGGCGCTCCAGGCAGCGGCGCTGTGGGACGAGGTCAAGGACCGGCTGCACGGTCTTGCCTTCAATCTCTCCGGCGGCCAGCAGCAGCGACTGTGCATTGCGCGGGCGCTGGCCACCGACCCCGAAATCCTGCTGTTTGACGAACCCACCTCGGCGCTCGATCCCATCGCCACCGCGCGCATCGAGGAGCTGGTACACGAATTGAAGCAGCGCGTCACCATCATCATCGTCACGCACAACATGCAGCAGGCGGCGCGCGTCTCGGACTATACTGCCTTCATGTATCTGGGCGAGGTGGTGGAGTTCAGCGGCACCGATACCATCTTCACCAACCCGTCGAAGAAACAGACGGAAGACTACATCACCGGGCGCTACGGCTGAGGCCCGGAAGAGGAAATATCATGGAACCCATACATACCCATATTTCGCGCCAGTACAACGCCGAGCTGGACGAAATCCGCTCGCGCGTGCTGCAGATGGGCGGCCTCGTCGAACAGCAGATCGAGCAGGCCCTGGATGCCTTGATCAAGGGCAACACCGCGACAGGTGAAGCCGTGATCATGAACGACACCCAGGTCAACAAGATGGAAGTGACGATCGACGAGGAATGCAATCAGATCATCGCCCGGCGCCAGCCGGCCGCCAGCGACTTGCGGCTCGTGGTGGCTGTCATCAAGACCATCACCGACCTGGAGCGCATCGGCGATGAGGCCGAGAAGATCGCGCGCATGGCGGTGCAACTCGCCGGCGAGGAACGGCCCAAGAACAACTATGCTGAAATCCAGACGCTGGGCAACCATGTGCGCCAGATGCTGCACGATACGCTCGATGCCTTCGCCCGGCTCGACATCGAGGCCGCCGTCCGCATCGCGCGCGAGGACATCAAGGTGGACCAGAAATACGAAGGGACCATGCGCCAGCTCATCACCTACATGATGGAGGATCCACGCACCATTTCACGCGTACTGAACGTCATCTGGGCGGCGCGGGCGCTCGAGCGCATCGGCGACCACGCCTGCAACATCTGCGAATACATCATCTATCTGGTCAAGGGTAAGGACGTGCGCCACACCAGCCTGGACCAGGTGGAGAAGGAAATTCTGGGTAAGATCAATCCCTGACTCACGGATAACACCGGGTATCGCGCAGGATCGGTCCGGGATGGCGCCGGAACCGTACGACAGTGACAGATATCGTCACACGCATTTGCTCCGTGTGCCCAAGGTCCGCTCACCGGAATTCGCGCTGTTAGCACTCCATCTTCGCGGCAACCTCCTGCTTGATTTCGCCCGTTTAAGCCCCACATCAACAATCGAATACTGTCGTGTGTTGGCGGTATAATATTTTTCAACCTAAATCTTCATGGGCATCACCCGATGCCCCCGGGAGGCAAAGTGGCAACCGTTGAAGTAACCCAGGAAAATCTTCATCAGATCGTCAGCGAAAATAACATGGTCATCGTGGATTTCTGGGCGCCGTGGTGCGGGCCGTGTCGTTCTTTCGCGCCCGCCTATGAAACCGCCTCGGAAAAATACCCGGATGTCGTGTTTGCCAAGGTTAATACCGAGGAACAACAGGCGCTGGCGGGTTATTTTCAGATTCGCTCGATACCTACTCTGATGATCTTCCGTGAGAAGATCATCATTTTCGCGCAACCCGGCGCCCTGCCGGCCTCCGCCCTCGATCAAGTCATCGAAAAGGCCAAGGCGCTCGACATGAACGAAGTCCGTCGCGAGATCGAACAAATGAATCAAGATAATAATTCTGGAACCGCGGATGAACGCGGATAGAGTAGAAACAATTGACCCTGATCAGCGTTAATCTGCGTTTATCCGCGGTTTCATGGATAATCAAGGGCTGTCCATGATCACGGGCGATTCGCTGCAACGATTCATTTTCGAACACGCGCCTATCCGCGGCGAGATCGTGCATCTCGACGCCACCTGGCAGGCGGTGCTCGAGCGGCGCGAATACCCGCCGCGCGTGCGCGGCATTCTGGGTGAGCTGATGGCCGCGGCGGCGCTGCTCACTTCAATACTCAAATTCGACGGCCGGCTCATCATGCAGGTGCAGGGCCGCGGGCCGGTCAACCTGCTGGTGGTCGAGTGCACCAGCGATCGCACCATGCGGGCCATCGCGCAGTGGAACGGTGAAGTGCCGGACGCACCGCTCTCCGAGCTGGTCGGCGACGGCCGCCTGGCCGTGACGATCGATCCACAAAAAGGCAAGGAGCGCTACCAGGCCATCGTGAATCTTGAGGGTCACACCGTGGCCGAGGCTTTTGAAAACTACTTCGCCCGCTCGGAACAGCTGGACACGCGCCTGTGGCTCGCCTCTGACCCGCAGCAGGCGGCGGGCATGCTCTTGCAGCGCCTTCCCGGAAACCCGGAAATGGATGATGACGCCTGGGGGCGCGCCGTTCATCTGGGATCGACCATCACACGCGAGGAACTGCTCGCATTGCCTGTGCGCGAGATCATCCACCGCCTGTATCACGAAGAGGATATTCGCCTGTTCTCGCGCATGCCGGTGAGCTTCCGTTGCTCCTGTTCGCGCGAACGGGTCGAGTCCGTGCTGCGCATGCTCGGGCACGGTGAAATCCATTCGATCCTCGCCGAACAAGGGGCGGTTCGGGTGGATTGCGAGTTTTGCGGCAGCCGCTATGAGTTCGACCGGATTGACGCGGAACAGCTGTTTGCCAGCCTGCACAGCGCCCCGGCCGCCCATACACGCCATTGAAAGGAGTTACGAGGGTCGAGGGGAAAGACACGAGGAAGCCCCTCGCACCTCGACTTTTGTACCGCGTCCCTGTCGTTATGTGTATAATGCGCGGCCTTTTTGCATGTTATTGACCCGGCATAATTGTTCCTGACCGAAGACAAGTCACGAGAGATGTTGGCTTGGTATCCGTGACGGCACAGATGTGCCGGGTCAATAACGAAACTTAATTAAATAATTTTTGATTATTGCGGCGACTCAATGACTTCGATGCCTGCTCGGGAAAATCACTACCCATCAGAGAAGTTCATATAGATTCCGTGTCGCCGCAATAATCCCGGATAGTTCCATGATTCAGAAACTGCGCAACATCGCTATCATCGCCCACGTCGACCACGGCAAAACCACGCTGGTGGACAAGCTGCTCACCCAGTCCGGCACCTTCGCCGCGCACCAGACCGTGGGCACGCGCATCATGGATTCGAACGACCTGGAGAAAGAACGCGGCATCACGATCCTGGCCAAGAACACCGCGATCCGCTGGAACGACTACCGCATCAACATCGTGGATACGCCGGGCCACGCCGACTTCGGCGGCGAGGTCGAGCGCGTGCTGTCGATGGTGGATTCGGTGCTGCTGCTGGTGGACGCCGTGGATGGGCCGATGCCGCAGACGCGCTTTGTCACGCGCAAGGCGTTTGCCCAGGGCCTGAAGCCCATCGTCGTCATCAACAAGATCGACCGCCCCGGCGCGCGTCCGAACTGGGTGCTGGACCAAACCTTCGACCTGTTCGACAAGCTCGGCGCGACCGAAGAGCAGCTCGACTTCCCGGTGGTGTACACCTCGGCGCTGAACGGCTACGCCGGGCTCACGCCGGACGTGCGCGCAGGCGACATGACGCCGCTGTTTGAAACCATCATCGAGCATGTCGCGCCACCCAAGGTCGACCCCGACGGCCCGTTCCAGATGCAGGTCTCGAGCATCGCCTATTCCAGCTACGTCGGCGCCATCGCCATCGGCCGCATCACCCGCGGCATGGTGAAAACCAATCAACCGGTCGTGGTCATCGACCACGACGGCAAGGCCCGCAACGGCAAAATCCTGCAAGTGCTCGGCTTCATGGGACTGGAACGCACCGAAGTGCCCGAGGCCATGGCCGGCGACATCATCGCCATCACCGGCATCGAGGGCCCGCGCATCTCCGACACCCTGTGCGATCCGAACAACGTCGAGGCGCTGCCGCCGCTGTCCGTGGATGAACCGACCGTGACCATGACCTTCGAGGTCAACAATTCCCCGTTCGCGGGTCAGGACGGCAAATACGTCACCAGCCGCCAGATCCGCGAGCGGCTCGAACGCGAGCTGATCCATAACGTCGCGCTGCGCGTGGAAGACACCGGCAGTCCCGACAAATTCCGCGTCTCTGGACGCGGCGAACTGCACCTCGGCATCCTCCTCGAGAACATGCGGCGCGAGGGCTATGAGCTGGGCGTGTCGCGCCCGCAGGTCATAACCAGGCAAGTGAACGGCGAGACCCACGAGCCGTACGAGCAGATGACCGTGGACATCGAGGCCCAGCACCAGGGCGCGGTCATGGAGCAGCTCGGCCAGCGCAAGGGCGACCTGCTCAATATGGAACCGGACGGCAAGGGCCGCGTGCGTCTCGAGTACATGATTCCCGCGCGCGGGCTCATCGGCTTTCAGACCGATTTTCTCACCGCCACCGCCGGCAGCGGCCTGATCTATCACGTGTTCGACCACTACGGCCCGGAGAAGAAAGGCGTGGTCAGCGGGCGCATCAACGGCGTGCTGATCTCGAACGGCGCCGGCATGAGCGTTGCCTATGCGCTGTTCAACCTGCAGGAACGCGGGCGCATGTTCGTCGGCCCGGGCGAGGATATGTACGAGGGCATGATCATCGGCATTCACACCCGCGACAACGATCTGGTGGTGAATGCCATGAAGGGCAAGCAGCTCACCAACATGCGCGCCTCGGGCTCGGATGAGAACGTCATCCTCGTGCCCCCGATCGAGCTCACGCTCGAGCGCGCCATCGAGTTCATCGATGACGACGAGCTGGTCGAGATAACCCCCCACCACCTGCGCCTGCGCAAGAGGTTTTTGAAAGAGACAGACCGCAAACGAGCGGATCGGTTGGCGACGGGTTAAGTTGTGAAAACACTTCCTCAAGGGTGAAGCGGGGTTTTGATGCGCGCCTTTCTTCGCGCTACCGTCCCGGTGCGCTCGAAAGTCCGGGGCTCGCCGTCCATGGCGAGCCCGCTCGTCGGGAGAATGGTCCACCGGACCATTCTCTGTTTCCGCCTCGCCCCTGGCGCGTACCCCTGCAGGGCGCGCTGAAGCGCGTCCAATTTGCATCCTTGGCTCCGCAGACGGCGCATCCCTGCGCCGCTTCTCACTCCCGGCGGAATTGTCGCGTACACATTTTTGTAGCCCTGCTTTGCTCGTCTTGTCATTAAAGCTGTGTGTACGCACCGCAGCCGGTTAATGTTGCATGCGCGAAGCCGATGCACGCGGACGCGATCCGACCCTCACGGCGTTTCCTTAAAAAATAATCAGGCGCGGATACTCAATATGCCCCGTGTAACGGGGCATATTGTTTTCTGACGCCAACATCGTGGGTGCGCGGCAAGACGAGAGTGATTATGCTAGACGCCTCATGGCACCTTCCCCTTTCCGCCGCCCGTCATCGGCTCCCGCCCATCCGCACCGCGCCACGGCCCGCATCGGCGTAAGTTTCAACGGCGAGCTGGCCTTGAAATCCCGCGCCGAGGAACTGGCGCGCGATCTGGATCTGCCATTGGCAATAGCGGGAGATCCGGATTTTGACCTGCTACTGGCTGTGACGTCCGAGCGTCTTGAGTTGTGTAACGCCCGTGCCCCACGTCCGGGTCCGGTATACGTGGATTTCACGTCTCTCGACCTGCGCCCCTGCAGCGCGAATCTCTCGCGCCGCCAGCCACTGGCGCGCGCCTTCGGCAAAAAAGTGCGTACTATCGTGGATGCCACAGCAGGCTACGGACAGGATGCGCTGTTGCTGGCGCTCATGGGTTTTCGCGTCACCGCCATCGAACGCTCGCCCGTGGTCGCGGCGCTGGCCCGAGACGGCTTGCATCGCCTCGTCTCGCTGACGGGACTAACGTTGTCCGGGCGTTTGCAGATCGTGAACGGCGATTCCCGCGCGCTGCTTCCCGCGATCGCGCCACGACCCGATGCGATCTATCTCGATCCGATGTTTCCGCCGAAGCGCCGCAAATCCGCCGCGGTGAAAAAAGAAATGCGCCTGCTGCGCGAACTGGTCGGTGACGATGCCGACGCACTGGAATTGCTTGCGATCAGTCGCAGCGTCGCCCATGATCGTGTGGTCGTGAAACGCCCCGACGACGCGCCGCCGCTCGCGCCGGACCCGAGCATGAGTATTGCGGGCAAGCTGGTGCGCTATGACGTTTATCTCACGCGACACTGATCAGCGCATGGTGGAACCGCTATTTTATTACGATCATCTTGCCGATCCCGGTGCCATCCTCACGCTGAAAGGCGATGAAGCGCATCACGCCGCGGTATCGCGCCGGCTTCATGCCGGCGACTTGCTGTGGCTTTTTGACGGCCGCGGTGGCATGGCACGCGCCACTCTTCTTCATGTAACAACACGTGGGGGCGCGCTTGAGCTGCGCATCGAGGAGCGAAGCACTGCTTCACCGCCGAAACCGGCGATTCATCTCGCCTGCGCTCTTCCCAAGGGTGACCGACAAAGTGTTTTGCTCGATATGGCGACCCAGCTTGGCATGACGCAGTTCACACCGCTTGTATGCGAGCGCAGTGTGGTTAAACCCGGCGCGAGCCACTCACAACGGTGGCCGCGCATCTGTCTTGAAGCCTGCAAACAGAGCCGGCGGCTTTATCTGCCGGTTATCAATTCACCGGCAACCCCTCGGGAAGTTGCCGCACGTGCGGCGCAGAAGAAAAGCACCGCGTGGATCGCCCACCCATCTACGCAGGCGGTTTCTGTCTTGTCTGCCATAAATCAGGGTTCTTCCGCAGACGTGACGATACTGGTGGGCCCTGAGGGCGGTTTCACGGAAGAGGAAGTCAGGCAGACCATCGCTGCTGGCGCAAAGCCTATTACACTGGGGTCGGCAATTCTGCGGATTGAAACGGCAGCGGTGATGCTGCTGGGGGTTTTCCAGCTTGACCGCCCGACAACGCCCTCGGCGGGTCGGCCGGTATAGGTATGGCTATGTCGAAGGGTTTTTCATCTTGGGACGACCGTATGCCGGTGGCTTGCTGTCCAGCCACCAAGCTGAGCGGCTGTGGCATGTGTATTCCATGGCCCTGCGCTTAATCCACACCCAGTTTCCGGAGCTTTTGTAGAAACGCGGAGTTTTAGAGTACGGCGATCAGAAACAGGTTTAGCCCGCGGCCACTGCATTCAGGCCGGAAAACGGCGGCAAGCTTGCATAAAACGGCAACCGGCCTGATTCCGCCCCGTCGCAACGAAGCCGGACGGGGAGAGAAGACGGGGAATTTGGCGAGAAAAACACCGGGGCTCAGGCGTTATAGACCAGATTGACCAGGCTGAAATAGGCATCCATGCCGACATCACCGAAAGTCAGGCCGACGCCATTGTCAGTTATACGGCGGATTTTGGCGGGAATGCGGTGTTGTTTGGTTTCTCCGGCGTAAGTCAGGGTCAGTCCCAGTTCCACGGGGGCGTTGAAATACGGCAGGCCCTCCGGTGTGCCCTCGATGAAAGCGCCATTCAGGCTGATATCCCGGATGGTGCAGATCATGACCTGTGCCTGATAATTCAGCACGGCGTCCAGCGTGACTGGTACGCGTTGACTGTCCCGCCTTTCGTTCATAGCGCTGCTGTCCTCCCCATGCATAGCCGGCAAGCCTTTCACCACCGGTACCTCCACGCCGGAAACCCGGCTGTAGCAGTTTTACTATTGAAAAACCCGTACTTTAATGATGAATAAAATACCCGCTTAGGCGCGTGCTGTCGACGGCTGTTTGTAACAGGTGGTTGCCGTTGCACTTTTACCGCTGGTCACTGCCGCCGCCGGTGATGTCACAGCCCTATTCCGGCACCAGCCAGGTTAGCGTGGAATGGCCGGCCGGATGTTGCCGCAGCTGTTTCAACAACGCTGGCAACACCGAATGGAGCGTCTCATCCAGCTTCCAGGGAGGATTGATCACGACCATGCCACAACCGTTCAGGCGGAAGGCCGAATCCTCGGGATAGGGGCTGAATTCCGCCAGCAGGATCTTGCTAATTCCGGTCGCGACGAGCATCCGGTGAAACCGCTCCACGGGAGGTCGACTCTTGATGGGATACCACAGGGCGTACATGCCGGAATCCCAGCGCGCGTGGGCCATGCGCAAACCCTCGATAACCTGCTCAAATTCCCTGTCCGATTCATAGGGCGGATCGATCAGCACCAGACCACGCCTTTCCTTCGGCGGCAAAAACGCCTTGAGGCCGGCATAACCGTCCTGTCCCTGAACAAGCACCTGCCGGTCGCCGGCAAATTCGGCTTTCAATTGCGTGCACTCCTGCGGCTGAAGTTCAAGCAGTACGGCACGGTCCTGCGGTCTCAGGAAAAATCGCGCGACGCGCGGCGATCCAGGGTAATACCTCAGCGTCTGTCCGTCATTCAACGCACGCACCGCGGCCAGATAGTCCGCCAGTTCGGGCATGGGCTGGTCATTCCACAGACGTTTGATGCCGTCACGGTACTCACCCGTTTTCTGCGCCGCCGCGCTGCTGAGATCGTAGCGGCCCGCACCGGCGTGGGTGTCGAGATAACAAAAGGGCGCGTCCTTCCGGGCGAGCGACTTGAGCAGCAGGGAAAGCACGACGTGCTTGAAGACGTCGGCGAAATTGCCGGCATGGAAGATGTGGCGATAATTCACGAAAACAGAGAAAAGAAGAAAGAGGAAAGAGAAAAGCGAACGGATGAAGATACAAAGTACCACACACTCATTTCAAATCTTTCCTCTTTTTTCTTTGTTCTTTTCTCTATTCTCTCAGCCACCCGGCGGCGCGTTCGGCGAAATAGGTGAGAATCGCGTCGGCTCCGGCGCGCTTGATGGAAAGCAGCGCTTCCATGATGCAGGCGCGCTCATCGAGCCAGCCATTTTTCGACGCCGCCATGAGCATGGCGTATTCGCCGCTGACCTGGTAGACGAAGGTCGGCACACCGAACTTGTCTTTCACCCGGCGCACGATGTCGAGATACGGTAGTCCGGGCTTGATCATCACCATGTCGGCGCCCTCTTCGATGTCGAGCGCCACTTCGCGCAGCGCCTCGTCCGAATTGGCCGGGTCCATCTGGTAGTTGTCCTTGCTGCCCTTGCCGAGATTGGCGGCCGAACCCACGGCGTCGCGGAAGGGACCGTAAAAATTCGAGGCGTACTTCGCGGAGTAAGCGAGGATGCGGGTGTGAACATGTCCCGCCTTCTCCAAGGCATCGCGGATGGCGCCGATGCGCCCGTCCATCATGTCCGAGGGGGCCACGACATCGGCCCCGGCCGCGGCGTGCGACAGCGCCTGTTTGACCAGCACCGCCACGGTTTCATCGTTCAACACATAGCCCGTGCTGTCGATCAGCCCGTCCTGGCCGTGCGAGGTATAGGGATCGAGCGCGATATCGGTAATCACACCCAGTTCCGGGAAATTTTTCTTGAGCGCGCGCAGCGTCTGCGGTACGAGGCCTTTAGGGTTGTAAGCCTCCTTGGCCCTGTTGTCTTTTTTCGATGCCGGCACCACCGGGAACAGGGCCATGGCCGGAACACCCAGCTTCAGCAGTTTTTCCGCCTGTTTGAGCAGCAGATCCCCCGTAATGCGGCTGATGCCCGGCATGCTCGGGACCGGCTCCGCGCGGTTCCTGCCTTCCATGACAAACACCGGCTGGATGAGATCGTCCGCCGTAAGTCTGGTCTCGCGCATCAACCGGCGCGAAAAGTCATCGCGTCGCATGCGCCGCATGCGTACTCGCGGAAATTCTCCGGTGCCGGTCGCCATGATGGGTCAGGGAAGTGGTGATTTTTCCTTATGCTAGTGCCCAGTGCCCGAGGCGAACGCTCCTTCGGCAATGGGCACATGCAGCCGCAATGAGCAATGTTACCATGAGCACTACTGCCGCCGTCTCCGAAAGAGCTGCGCCTCGGGATCCGGCGGCTGGCTTAGCCGCCCGCCGGGTGAAATGCCGCAACAGCTTTTAGCAAAACAGAAGGGCCCGATGCTCCCAGGCCCTTCTGGTAAATCCAATGCGATTACTTGACCTTTTTGGCTTTGGTGGCGGGTTTGGTCGCCTTCCTGGATTTTGCCTTGGCCTTGGGCGGCGGGGCGACCTTTTTCGGAGCGGCTTTTTTCACGACTGGCTTGGCCTTGGCCGCCACCACCGGTTTGGCTTTGGCGGCGGGTATCGGCTTTGCCGCCTTCGCGGCCTTCGCCGCTTTTGCCGCTGCCTTGGCCTTGGCCT
>Ga0209542_10004573_pt1 | contig 28318 bp, 34 predicted proteins | sample RifCSPhighO2_01_FD_184028 | JGI IMG/M metagenome (GOLD analysis project Ga0209542, IMG submission 184028) | Soil microbial communities from Rifle, Colorado - Rifle CSP2_plank highO2_0.1 (SPAdes) (version 2) | ecosystem: Environmental > Terrestrial > Deep subsurface > Rock core/Sediment ...
ATGGGTAGCCAAACCGCGAGGTGGAGCCAATCCCATCAAAAGCATCCTCAGTTCGGATAGGAGGCTGAAACTTGCCTCCTTGAAGCTGGAATCGCTAGTAATCGCAAATCATAATGTTGCGGTGAATACGTTCTCGAATTTTGCACTCACTGCCCGTCAATCTAAGGGAGCCGGTAATACCTGAAGATCTATGTTTTATTATGTGGAGCTACGGTAAGATCGGTAACAAGAGATAAGTCGTTGATGCAATCTGCATATTGCGACCTTCAGGAGCAATCCTGTTGAAAAAGTTGGCTATTTGCTGGAAACTCTGTGTATCTAGAGCTACTTGTGTGGTATAATTAATTATATTCATGAGTGAAAAAGTTACTAGTGCAGACAATCAGCAGGGAAGACTATCAGAAAAACTAACCCCAGATTATATTGTAGGTATAGTCGACGGAGAGGGTTACTTTTCTGTCAGTGCTATTGTTGATAGATCCCAAGGTTATGACAATTACAATGTCAGACTAGTATTTGGGATAAAGTTAAACGCGGAAGATGGAGAGATCTTGCATATCATTCGAAATTATTTCGGATGCGGAACAGTAAGGTTTCGGAAAGATGATAGAAAAAATTTCTGTGACTGTCTTGAGTATCAAGTTCGAGACACAAAGTCAATAACAGAAATTATCATTCCATTTTTCCAGAAGTACCCTTTGCACTTCGCAAAGAAAAAACGAGCTTTTCTGAAATTCATTGAAATCACAAAGATGAAAGAAAAGAAAATCCATTTAAGCCCGATAGGACTTCTAGAAATTCAGCGCTTAGCAAAACAAGTACACACATAGTCCCCTCAGAGACTATACGCCGACCGCCCTCATAAGAGGGATGATGATATAGTCCATGCCTTATAGCGATATATGGAGAAACATGAACAAGGCAGCGCTAGCGGAAGCTGGTGCTGGATCACCTCCTTTCTATATATTTTTTTCGAAGAATATATGCACGAAAGGTTAGAAGTGGGAGGCGAAAGATGGGAAGAATTAGTTTTCTAATTTTTCACATCCAACCTCTATCCTTCATTAAAATGTAGTCGATATGATTCTTCGGAATCATGGCAGGTCCGATGCCGAAATCGGAGTTCAACGGTAATACGAACAAAAATCTTACCTAGCTGGTTAACTGTACAAAGTTGAGAAATCATAAAACCGCCGAGAGGCGGTTTTATGATTTCTGCTATTTGATTTGATAGGTGATTGAGACGCTTACGGTGATTTCATTTTCTCCTGTTGGTACTGATGGACCGCCACCTCCGCCACCCATGCCACCAACTTTGGCATCAAAATGTACCGGCATCGGATAACCTCCGGTATTTTCTGAAAAGTTCACTATTTTGCCCAGTGATATTCCGACTTGGCTTTTTAGTTCATTGGCTTTCTTTTTTGCATCTGCAATTGCTTTAGCTCGGGCTTCGGATTTCAATGCATCTGGATTATCTATTTCAAAACTTAATCCGTTGACTTGGTTTGCTCCGGCGGAAACAACTCCGTCAAGAATATTGCTAACTTTGTCTAAGTCTCTGATTTTAACTTCCATTGACTGGTTTACTTGATAGCCCGTAATAGTCGGCTGTCCGCCGTACTGGGGATATCTGTATTGAGGATAGATGTTGTAGCCGGTTGTTTTGATGTCTTTATCATCTATGTTTTGTTTTTTCAAATAATCTGTAAGGGCTTTAGATTTTTTTGAATTTTCATCCTGGGCTACTTTGGATGTGAGGGCATCTGTCACTATTGAAAGATTTACCTTTGCTATGTCCGGTTTGGCAACCACCTTGCCTTCACCGCTGAAGGACACCGTGTTTGTTGTGGCGGCTGTGTTTACGACCTTATTTGTGCTTGCAAGTAAAAAGATTGCAAGTATTACTAAAACCGCTGTCCCTGACCAAACTAAATATTTGTAGTTGTTGTTCATGTTACTTATTTTAACAGATTATCTGGCAGATGTTAAAGTTGACATTTTTACGTATAGGTGTATTATTTTGGCAGGTTTTATCTTTGCAAAAAAGGACAAACCATGCACCTTGCCAAAAGAATGTTTATTTTCCCTTTGTTTTTTCTGATGTTTGCTTGCGGCAACCCCGTAGCTCCATCTGGTATTCTTGCTCTTGACCCCAAAATAGTGCATATGAAAGTAGGAGATTCACAGGTGTTTTCCGTCAATGGTGGGCGTTCAACTGATTATGAATTTGTCATACCCTATGACGCTAAACCATATTTTAATATGGAACAGGTTACCAATCATCAGATGAAGATGACCTTGGTTAGAATGCCAGTTCCCCCCCGATACGGTTGCGACTGCATAAAGATGTCCGTCAGTTCTACTGGTAGAAATCCTCAATATACAGTTACTGTTAGCTCGGATATCTATTTTCAGCGTTAGTTTTTTAGCCGCTTTGTCAGCGGCTTTTTAATTTGTTAGATTTGTGTTCATGAAAGAAATTATTTTAATTCTGGATAATATCCGGAGCCGGGAAAATGTCGGCTCTATTTTTCGTACCGCTGATGCGGCTGGGGTTTCCAAAATATATCTTTGTGGCATTACTCCGATACCTCCACATGAAAAAATATCAAAGACCGCTTTGGGCGCGGAAACTTTTGTGTCTTGGGAATACCGTAAGCAAACATGGAGATTTTTGCTTGAATTAAAAAATCAAAATTCAAAAATCAAAATTATAGGATTAGAACAGACAAAAGAAAGCGTTGATATTTTTAAATTTAAGCCCAAATTTCCATTAGTATTAGTAGTTGGTAATGAGGTAAATGGATTGAGTCCGCAAATTTTGAAATATTGCGATAAAAAAATTTCCATACCCATGTATGGAAAGAAGGAGAGCTTGAATGTGGCAGTAGCGGCAGGGATAGCTTTGTATCAAATCATTCAAACCTAACTACAACTGATTTTTTATTCCTGTCTTCACCTTTGCTAAATCTATTTGAGTAAAAAATCATTTTCCAGCTTACGAACTCTCTGTGACCTATCCACCACCCTTGATTAAGACAACCTTGGCACAGTCTCCAAAAGCGTTTTTCTTCTGTTTTTTCTGTGGTTATGTCACCCTGTTTAACATCGGCAGTTCCGTTGCAAACATGACAGTTGATATCGGGAGTAAACTCTTTAATATCAGATGGGTAGGGATAATCTAAATCCCAAGGATATATTCGAATTGTTTCCATCGGGAACCTTTCTTGTTGTAAATAAATAATCTAGCATAATTCTTCCACATGAAACATAATAATTCAATAGATATCATTATTGATGCGTACGCATCAATAATGATATGATTCATTTTATGACCAAGGGCGAATTTATCGTAAAATTTTTGGAATCTATCAAAGATGTGGCCTCCACAGTAAATAGCTTAATGATATATGAATCAATGCAAAGAAAAGATCTTCGCATGGGAGGATTTGACCCCGACAAGATTTATAGCGGTTTTAAGAATTTGGAGAGAAGGGGAATAATTACTCAAACTGGCGTTAATAATTATAAATTTACTCTGAAAGGTAAAAAGTGGTACAAAAATGCTAATATTAAATATTTTTGTTCTAGAAACAAGAAATGGGATGGAAAATGGAGAGTAGTAATTTTTGATATTCCCCAAGAGATGCATAAAAAAAGGAATAATTTTCGTCATAAATTAAAATATTTAGGTTTTTATATGCTTCAAAAAAGTGTTTTTGTTTTGCCGTATTCATGCGAAGATGAACTGGGTTATGTTTGTCAGGGTTTAGGCATTAATGATTATATAGATGTGATAATTGCCGACTCTATTGGGTTTAGAGAAAGTGAAATTAAAAAACTTTTTGAAATCTAAACTATTATAATTGATGCGTACGCATCAATTATAATAGTTTAGATTTATATTGATTACTTGAAACTTCCGCATAAAACTCTTGAACGTAAACTCTTTAAATCCGGTTACTGGTACATTATTGGCGTGGATGAGGTGGGGATGGGCTGTTTGGCTGGACCAGTTGTTGTTTGTGCTGTGGGAATGACAAATCATTTCTATAATAAACACCACAAAAAACTCCGCTGGTTGCGAGAATCAAAATTATTATTGCCTCATCAGAGAGAAAAATTCGCTAGTGAGTTGTTAAAAGAAAAAGACCTTGTTTATGCTATTTCTTCAGTATCTCCGAAAACCATAGACAAAATAAATATTTATCAGGCCGCCCGGCTGGGGATGAAAAACGCGATAAAAAAATTAAAACCCAGTTTTAATTTAAAAACAATTGTTCTGGTTGATGGGAAAACCAAGATTAAAGGAGTTGATTACGAGCAGATGGCAATTGTGAAAGGGGACAGAAAAATATTCGCGATTGCCTGCGCCTCGGTTATCGCTAAAGTTTTCCGGGATAAATTAATGATAAAATATGCTAAAAAATACCCCAGCTACGGATTTGAAAAGCACAAGGGCTATGGTACTAAATATCATCAAACCCAGTTGACTACTCTTGGTCCTTGCGAAATACACAGAAGGTCTTTTGCGCCTGTAGCTAAACTGTTATAATAAATGATATGAAACAAACCAAGGTGGCAATAAACGGGTTTGGCAGGATAGGGCGGGCGTTTTTTAAATTAGCTTTAACCAAGCCGGAGTTGGAGATAGTTGCAATCAATGATTTGGGTGATTTAGAAAATCTCGCTTATCTTTTGAAATATGATTCTGCATACGGAAGATTTGGCAAAGAAGTTTCCGTAAAAGATGGAAAATTGGTTGTTGATGGTAAGGAATACGTATTCCTCCAGCAGAAAGATGCCACTCAGCTTCCTTGGGGTCAGCTTGGCGTAGATATTGTTGTGGAATCAACAGGGGCTTTTGAAAGTTATGAAAAAGCCGCAGTCCACAAACAGGCCGGTGCAAAGAGGGTGGTTATTACTGCTCCCGCAAAGGATGATGATAATGCCGACGCAAAGACTGTTTTGATGGGAGTTAATGAAGAGGATCTTAAAACCTGTTCAATTTCTTCCAATGGCTCATGCACAACAAATTCTGTTTCTCCTGTTTTGCAGATACTTTCTGAAACTATCGGTGTCAAAAAAGCATTTTTAAATACTACTCATGGATATACGGCAACACAGAATTTGGTTGATGGACCGGTTAAAGGCCACGACTTTCGAAGGGGGAGAGCGGCCGGAGTTAATATTGTCCCTTCATATACGGGAGCAGCCGTTGCTGTTGGTAGAGCCGTTAAGGCGGTTGAAGGAAAATTTGAAGGCACTTCAATGCGTGTGCCTATTATTACTGGTTCACTTTCAGCAATTACATTTGTTTCTTCTCGTCCAACAACAGCTGAAGAAATAAATAAAATTTTGCGAGATGCATCAGCCGAATCTCGTTGGAATGGAATATTCAGAGCCACTGACGACCAAATTGTTTCAAGTGACATCGTTGGAGACCCATATGCCGCAATTGCTGATTTGTCACTCACAAAAGTTGTTGATGGTGATTTGTGCTGTGTTTATTCTTGGTATGATAATGAATTTGGGTATACTAATTCGTTGGTAGACCATGTTCTAAAAGTCGCAGCGACTTTATAATTTCTAAATCCTAATTTATAATTTCTAAAAAATTGTCTTCATATATTTCTGAAGAAAAAACTCAAGAGTTGGAAATGAAGGCCAATGAGGCGCGGGAACTTTTGATTGAGATGCTCACGGAAGCAGGGAGTGGGCATACGGCCGGGCCATTAGGAATGGCGGATATTTTTACGGCCATGTATTTTCATGTTTTAAATCATGACCCAAAGAATCCTGATATGCCCGAGCGGGACAGACTGATTCTTTCCAATGGCCATATTACCCCGATAAGATATGTGGTCATGGCGATGTCCGGATATTTTCCGGTTGAAGAATTAAAAACATTAAGAAAATTTGGAACTCGTTTGCAGGGACATCCCGAAAGAGAAAGATTGCCTGGGGTGGAGACAACTTCCGGACCATTGGGTTCCGGTCTTGGTCAGGCAGGAGGATATGCTTATGCCGCGAGAATGGATGGGAAAAAGTTTCGCACTTATTGCTTTATGTCGGACGGCGAACAGGATGCGGGAGCGACTTGGGAAGCCACTATGTTCATCGGTAAAAATAAGTTGAGTAATTTAACGGCCGTAATTGACCGTAACAATATTCAGATAGATGGAATGACGGAGAATATAATGCCATTGGAATCATTGAAGGCAAAATATGAGGCGTTCAACTGGCATGTTTTAGAATGCGACGGTCATAATATTGAACAGTTCATTGATGCCGTTGAAGAGGCAAAGGCAATATTTGAAAAACCAACGGTAATAATTGCCCACACAATACCCGGTAAAGGAATTAAGGAAATAGAATTTGATTATAACTGGCACGGCAAACCGCCTAAACCCGAAGAGGCGCAGAAATTTTTATCTGAACTTAGAACATTGAATGGTAAAATAGAAAGCGAACATCAATAAGGGGCAAATGCCCGGTCGAAAATAGTCAAATAATTAAAATAAGTTTTAAAATATTATGCACGGAAATTGTAAATGTCCTCACCACATGGCTAATAAAGTATTAATGCTTTTGGCGTGGGTTGCTGGAGTTTTGTTTTTCTGGTCCAGTTGGGGTGTAAGAACCTTCTGGGGTTTTGACGCTTTATATTGGGGCTGGTCGGTGGTAGTTTTGGTTTTGTTGGCCAAGTCCTCAATGTTTTGCGGATGCTGCAAATGGGGAATGGTCAGCAAGATGATGGGTGGCAATGTGTGTAGCCATGAAATGGACTGCAAATGCGGAGACTGTGACCGATGCAGATAAAATTAGCGACTAGTTGTTAGCCATTAGAAATTAGTTTAATTCTAAGTCCTAGTGGCTAAATTCTAATAACTAATTCAATGATAAACAAAGACGTCCCGATTTTGTTCAAGCAGGGCTTGATTACAAAATCGAGGATCCTCGATTTGCAAAGCAAATCGGGACAAAATTATTTATGATAAAAAAAGAAGCACATCTTGTAGAAAATATTTTGGATAAGTCTAAATTGGAAATGATTCCAACCCGAGATGGATACGGTAAGGGTTTGGTTAAAGCCGGAGAAAAAGATGAAAGAGTCGTGGTGCTTTGTGCTGATCTGACCGAATCAACTCGCTCACTTTGGTTTGCTGAAAAATTTCCAGAAAGATTTATACAGGTAGGCGTAGCAGAGCAGAACATGGCTCTTGTGGCATCGGGCATGGCAAATTACGGCAAAATTCCTTTTATATCTTCCTATGCCACATTTAGTCCCGGTAGGAATAACGAGCAAATAAGAACAAATGTCTGCATTAATAATGTGCCGGTTAAAATTGCCGGTTCCCATGCCGGAGTTTCAGTCGGACCAGACGGCGCCACTCATCAGGCGCTTGAAGATATTGCCTTGATGCGCGTTATTCCCAAGATGGTTGTGGTTGTTCCTTGCGATGCGATTGAAGCCGAGAAAGCAACTTTTGCCGCGGCTTTTAACGGACAGCCGACATATATAAGGTTCGGAAGGGAAAAATCAGCCGTTTTTACGACCGAGGAAACGCCGTTTGAAATCGGAAAAGCAATAGTACTTCGCGACCTTGAGCAGGGGCATCCTGCACATGTGCAGGATGCCCCTGCTCAAACTTGCATGATTATTGGCTGTGGAATGTTGCTTCATAATGCTTTGGTTGCAGCAGAGGAATTGGCCAACGAGGGTATAGACTGCATGGTCATAAATTCACACACGATTAAACCTTTGGACGAAAAGACGATTATTGAAGCCGCGCAAAAAACCGGAGCCGTGGTTTCAGTAGAAGAGCATCAGATAAACGGGGGATTGGGCTCGGCTGTCGCTGAAGTGTTATCGCGAAATTATCCTGTACCCCAAGAATTTGTTGGTGTCGGGGACAGATTCGGAGAGTCCGGAAGCTCGGATGAATTAGTTGAAGCACTTGGAATGGGTGTTGGTTCAATTAAAGAAGCGGTCAGAAAAGTAGTAAGTAGAAAGTAGAAAGTAGTAAGTAGTAAGTAGTAAGTAGTAAGTAGTAAGTAGTAATAAAAAATCCACCGCTCGGTGGATTTTTTAAGCCTCTTTTGAATCAAGTAACTTTTTTAGTTTTATAAAATCCAGTTCAAGTGTCTTCTTAATCTGGGGGTCTTTTAGGGCATGATCAGGGTGGAATGTCGGCAGGAGTTCATAACTTCCAAGGTTGAATGTTCGGCCATGGACATTGTCCAAAGGCTGTCTCATCCCTATTCCGTTCAGAGCCATATTTCCGAGAGTAACAACAAGTAACGGATTGATGGTTTTTAACTCTTCTTTAAGAAAGGGAACATAGGATTTTATTTCTTTAGAAGTCGGGACTTTCAAGGTAGACGGGCGGTATTTTAAGACATTGGTGAAATAAACTTTATTCTTGTTTATTCCGGCAGTTTTTAAGAGTTGGTGAAGTAATTTTGCTTTGTTGCCTGCAATCGGTTTGCTTTCATTTTCTTCATCTTGACCAGGAGCTTCTCCGACAAATACAATTTTTGCGGTCGGGAAACCGCTACCAAAGACGAGTTTTCTGTCTTTGAACTTTCGTTTTAACGAAGCGTTAACTTGGATAAGTTTTTGTGTTTCTTCGCTCATATTTGGGCAAATAGCTGATATTTAGATGTTACCATATAATGGTTATTTTGGCAAGGGTTTTTGATTATAAAACAACGGTTGATCTTTTATTGTTGTGGATGCGGTAGACATTGCTTGATTACTGAACTTTTGATATAATTCAACAGAAGAATCATCATGAAAGTCCAACTTAGAGAACAAGCCATAAAATTGCGATTAGAAAAGAAATTGGGTTATGCTTCAATAGCTAAGATTCTTCCTGTTGCTAAAAGTACGTTGAGTAGCTGGCTAAAAAATTATCCGCTTGGTGAAGAACGAATTCTAGAGTTGCGAAGGAACAATCTTAAAAATAATGAGGCAAAGATAGAGAGATATATTAATTCAATGCGAAAAAAGAGAGAACTTAGGTTTAAAGAATGTTATGATGAGTATCTGTCTAAATTTGTTCGGGTGTCAAAAGAATCGGAGTTCATTGCTGGGTTAATGCTGTATTTAGCAGAGGGCAATAAAAAAGATGATTATCGGATAGTATTAGCTAATACGGATTCAAGGGTCATAAAATTTCATATGAAATGGGCAAGTGAGTTCTTTAATATTCCCCAAAAAAGTTTTAGAATACAATTGCATTTATATCCGAACATGGATATAAATAAGGAGGTTGGGTTTTGGAAAAACGAGCTTCACATCAAAGATAATCAATTTTACAAACATCAAATCAGAACACTTCAGCCAGCAAGTTTTTCGTACAGGGAATCTTTTCGTCATGGTACCTGTAGTGTATACTTTTCAAGTTCAGAGAAGAAAAGAAAGTTAACTGCGGCAATCTCTGCTTTCGTTGATTCTTTTCTTGCAAATAAATCGCGCGAGTAGTTCAGTGGTAGAACGCCTAACTGATAATTAGGAGGTCCCAGGTTCGATCCCTGGCTCGCGCACCACCAAATAAAAAGTCCGTTGTAAAACGGACTTAGTCACTCCAGACTTTTAGAAAACGACCTTGTTTAGTTTGTTTTTTGATACATTTTTTACAATAAAAATAGGTAATTCCATAAGCCACTCCGTCTTCTACGAATAGAGCATCTTTGGGGTCAGTTCCTTGTGGCATTATAATGCTACATCTTAATGTTTCCTCAACCTTGCACTTAAGCCCATCACAGGGCGGATTTGGCTCTTGTTTCTTCATTTTAGTTTTGGCTCAAATGAAGAACCGCAACCGCAGGTGCCTTTGGCGTTTGGGTTTTGGAAAGTAAATCCTCCACCCACGAGATTGTCGCCGTAATCAATCGTGGAGCCATTGAGATAAGAAGCACTAATTGGGTCAATTACTATTTTAACTCCATTTGATTCTATGACAATGTCGCCTGACTCCGGCCCATCTTCAGTCTTAAGACCGTATGAAAATCCGGAACATCCACCCCCTTGGACAAAAGCCCTTAAATGGCTCTTTTTTTCATTTTTCAAAAATTCTTTTAGTTTTTCTGCAGCTTTTGGCGTAACGGTTATTGGTGTTTCCGAAGTCATTTTGAGCCTTTAAAATTTTAAAAATCTATGTTATAATATAACATAATTTATAAAACGAAAGTAAGTGTCCATACTTTGTATGGGCGAATCATTCGGATGATATGAATACTAGCATTCCCTCATCCTCATTCGGGCCCATAGTTAAACGGTAGAACACCGCTTTTGCAAAGCGGAGACCGGAGTTCGATTCTCCGTGGGTCCACCAGAGAGGAAATTGCAAGTTTTTGCGCATACGGCCGCCGCAGGCGGCCACTAAATCGTAAGGAATTTTCGGGGAAAAAAGCAGTTGGCGATTCTGCATTTTGGGAAAAGAAAACTTTTAATCATAAGGTCGTAAAAAGTATTAACTAATTACCTAATAATTTTATGAATACGAATCAAAAAGGATTTGCAAACATAATTTTGGTCATTGCAGCGGTCGTCATTGCTGTTGTTGCGGGATATTTTGTGTTAATCAAAAAACCTCAACCTATTGTTCAACAACCAACGCCACCTCTTACTCAACCAGAATCTCCCAAACAACCCGCTACTACTCCTACCCCTAAGGTGGTTAATGCCACCAAGTCGCAAGCACTTTCGGCGATTAATGCCGCACAAGATAGGGTCAATGAACTTAAAAAAACTATCCAAGCTCTCGAAACTTCAAAAAGTTCTTCTCTAAAACCAAACAATATAATTTCATTTTTCATAGCGACAGCAAACGCACAGTCAACATCCATTACCATTCCACAAGCAAAGCAATCTTTAGCCGAGGCAGAGACACATCTTGAGAAAGCCAAAAGTGCTTATGCAGGTGGAAATTACAATGTTGCTGTTTCTGAATCACGAGCGACGCAAATCGTTGGAATCACAACTCACTTTCAATTAGTCATTAACGGTAGAGGTGATGATCTAAAGGCACTAAACGCGCGAGCCGAGAGATGGGGTAGTCCACAAAACGACCATCCAGATTTGGCTAGTGCCATGCAACTTGCCACCACTTATTACGAAACAGCAAGAACTAAAATGGCAAACCTAGACCTTGGCAATTTTAAAGTGAATGGCAACCCGACAGAAAATGTTAAAGCTGAACCGCAAGTAATTGATTTGCATGAGAGCGAGGATAAGGCAGGTGGAGCTATTAATTCCGCAGCTAATCTTCTGGACCTTATTGTGAATGGGCCACCCTCAACGACTCCCGGTGAACCGCCGACGGTGAAACAACCTTAAGAGATTGAAAGAATTTGCCGCCAAAGAAAAACTTGAAATTGTCAAAGTTCAGGATTTCGGTTCGGGATTTTTGGCCAAGCCCTTGCCGCCGCAGGCGGCGAAATGCGTCCGAACTATCTCAAATATAGACCACCAAATAAATTTTAGTTGTTCAGAACTCGTTTTGTGTAGAGTTTTTAGTATAGACTTGTTGTGAATATGTGATAAAATAATTCTATTCTGATTTTTGACAAGGAGACTCAACATGCTCTCTGTGACGCTTTGGGTAGTAGTCGGATTGGTTATTTATTGTCTAATTTGTTGGATTGTTGGTTTTACACTTATCTTTTTTGGAAAGGTGCATGACGATTTAATTCCTGGGGCAACGATATACGCTCCACTTATGCCGATCGCTTTTTTATCTGTTTTTGTTCAAGACAGAATTGCTTTTAATCTTACAGAGCGACGATACAAAAGAAAAGCAAAATGGATTGCTAAAGAAATGCAAAAGAAGGGCATCAAGCTTCATCGGTTTGGTGTCGGAGATAATGTTGGTTGTTATGGCTATAATGTTCTTCATAAATCCTGTGAGGTGCGGACAAATCTTGAACCGAAAGATGTAGAAGCATATAGAGAGGTATATGCCAGTGCAATTAAAAAGTTTGGTTGGAGATTTACTCCTCGGGAATTATGCGGGGGTGCTTATCCCCAATGGCCTCTCAATCGTGAATGGGCAGTAAGTATTGGGATTGATGAATATTTTGCTGAGCATTTTATTCCTTGCATATATTGTAATAAAAAAAGACCCATGGGTTGGCATTGGGGAAATGATGTTTTCCATAACAAGCCCCATAATGAAGCTTGTAACTATAGTTTAGAGCGAACCTATCATTGTCCAGATGGCAATGTTAAAACATTTCCCGGCTGGCTCTGTCGGCGCTGTGAGAAAGTACATGTTGGTTCATGGAAATCAATGTCGGGCAATTAATTTTTGTATGCCGCCTCAAATAAGGCGGTTTTGTTTTACAAAAGAGGGGTAATTGTGTTTAAATTAGTCTATAAATCTATGACTTCCATTTCCATACTAATTTTTGTTGTTTCCTCTGCGACCCTGATTTTGCTGGGCATTAATGTTTACATGATGATGAAGCCCAAGAAACAGGAACCGGATGAGAAGTATTTGGTTCTTCATCAGCGCTTTGATGCGCTTTCACAAGTTGTGAGTTCTCAACTTACGCAGAATCGTGAAGCGTCAGACAGGGCAAGTGCAACTGTCTCCCAACTTATCAATGAACAGCTTGAGCGAAGCCGACAGGCTTCAGAGCGGGCGACATTGACCGTAAGTCAGCAAGTTCAGAGTTTTACCCAGAATATGACCCAGATTCAGGAGAACATGAAACAGATGCACGAATCCGTGAAAAGCGTTTCTTCATTTCAGGATATTTTTAAATCACCGAAGCTCCGTGGTATTTGGGGCGAAGCATCACTTGAAGCGGCTCTCAATCAATATTTTTCTAAAGACATGTATGAACTCCAGCACTATTTTAAATCTGGAGAAGCCGTTGATGCTGTTTTGAATTTACCCAACGGACTTGTCCTACCTATTGATTCTAAATTTAATTGGGAAAATTTTGAAAAACTAGTTAATGCTGATAATGACATTCAAAAAGAAATTCATCGCAAAGCATTTTATTCTGATGTTAAAAAGAAAATTGATGAGATTGCTTCAAAATATCTTTTGCCGTCAGAAGGAACAACTGACTTGGCTTTGATGTATGTGCCAGCCGAGACTGTTTATTATGAAGTTATTAATAATATTAAAGACGTAGATATTCCCAGCTATGCCCGTTCAAAAAGAGTTTTCTTAGTTTCGCCAAATACTTTTGCGCTTTCAATCTCCGCTATCCGTCATTGGTTCAAAGATGTGGAGTTCAACAAGCAGACAAAAGACATCATGAAGCGCCTTGAGCGCATTGCCACCGATGGCGGTAAGCTCGCTGAAGATTTTCAGAAACTCGGCAAACATATTGATAATACTAAATCCGCGTATGACTCTTCTGAAAAACGCCTCTCTCTCATGGTGGACCGCGTAAAAAACGTAGTTGAAATAGGGACAAGTGAGGATGTAGAAAAAATTGAAGCTCCTGTCGTTTAGCTTCCGCCCCATCTGAATAGCTGACACAACCTCTATGCATGACTGCGGGGTGTACCTTTTAAAAATATTTACTAAATTTTAAAAAGGCACACCCCCTCTCTCGGAGTGTGCGGTGCTTTAGCCCGCAAAACTCTCTGTCGCCGGTTGTTTGGTTGGTAAATGGCGATTGGTAAGCGGGTTCAAACTCTTTCTGATGCGCATAAATCAACGGCCCTGCCACAGCGGGGTCGTTGATTTATAAGGCCAAAAGTGGGAAGATGAAGAGAATTTTATGAGGAACTTCAATACGCCAGACGGATGGCGTATTGGGTAGAAATGGGGGTTAATAAGATTTAATTATGGCAAACAGCAATCTTTCTAACGCAAAAAAGGCAAAGAATGACGAGTTTTATACCCAGTACGGCGATATTCAAAAAGAGATTGAAGCGTATTTGGAATACAACCCCGATGTATTCCGCGACAAAGTGGTGTATTGCAACTGCGACGATCCGTTTGAGAGCAATTTCTTTCGCTATTTTGTGCTCAATTTCAACAAGCTTGGATTAAAACAGCTTATCACTACCAGCTATAAACCTTCGCCCGTAGCCAATACGCAACTGGGATTATTTGGCGATGATAAAACTCTTACAAAATCAAAAGGCCGTCCAAAAGTAACTGCTAACAAATTTGTCATCAACGAGGTGCACGACATAGACAGCAACGGTGAGTTCAATTTAAAGGATGTTGCTAAGCAGTTGAAAGCAAACAAACACAACGAATGGACACCTCTTGAGAAAGATGGCGATTTTAGAAGTCCCGAATGCGTAAAATTACTGGAGCAATCCGATGTTGTGGTAACAAATCCGCCCTTCAGTCTGTTTCGTGAATATGTGAAGCAACTTTTTGATTACAATAAAAAGTTCGTCATCATCGGCAACATAAATTCGATTACCTATAAAGAAGTTTTTCCAAAAATTAAGGAAAATAAGATGTGGCTTGGTGCAACGAATTTTAATACCGGCATGTATTTCAAGGTCCCCGAGAGTTTTACATATGCGATGACATACAAATTTGAGCGTGAGCGTAATGGTGAAAAAGTGAATCGTGTGCCCGGTGTATGCTGGTTTACCAGCTTAGACCACGGACGACGTCACCAGCCATTACCACTTATGACATTGGAAGAAAATTTGAAATATAACAAACACAAAGAAATTAAAGGCAAAAAAGCGTATGATAAATATGACAATTATGATGCTATTGAAGTGCCGTTTACCAATGCCATCCCGAGCGACTATAGTGGAGTAATGGGTGTGCCTATTAGCTTTCTTGATAAATACTCACCAGAGCAGTTTGAGATTATAAAATTTAGACACGGTGATGACGGGAAAGATTTGCGATTAAAAGATGGAACATGCCCATATTTCAGAGTTTTAATCAAACATAAGAAAAAATAATATGAAAACAACACTCAAAACCAGCATCACGGTCAAAGATATTTGCGGAGGGTTCGTCTATAACGAACTGGAGGGCAAAGGGCTATTCGGTTTATCTGGCAAGCTTACTATTCAGCCGGAGTATCAGCGTAACTATATTTATGCGGAAGAAGGAAAAGAGGCGGCGGTTATCGATTCAATTCTAAAGGGGTATCCACTTGGATTGATTTACTTCCATAAAGTTAATGACGATATTTTCGAAGTTTTAGATGGACAACAACGCGTCACTAGCATCGGTCGTTTTGTGAATGATAAATTTGCTATCAACGACGAAAATGGGATGCAACAAAATTTTAGCGGTATGGCAAAGGACAAGAAAATCAAGATTTGGGAAACGAAACTACTTATTTATGAATGTGAAGGTGAAGAAAGTGAGATAAAAGATTGGTTTAAAACGATTAATATTGCTGGAATCCCACTTAGGAATCAGGAATTACTTAATGCTGTATATTCTGGGCACTTTGTGACGCTAGCAAGAGAGGAATTTAGCAATCGTCAAAACGCGAACATCCAGAAATGGGGTGCGTATATATCAGGCAGTGCGAACCGCCAGGATTTTTTGGAGCGGGCACTTGAATGGGTAAGCAAGGGAAATATTGAGGGCTATATGACGCTTCATCGTCACGATAAAAACACCACTGAGCTAAAGAAATATTTTAATAGCGTGGTTGACTGGGTTTCTAGTGTATTTATCGATATAGAAAGCGAGATGCGTGGGCTTGAGTGGGGACGACTGTATGAAGAGTATCACAAGAAAGCGTATGACTCGGCGAAGATATCTGCCGAAGTGCGCAAGCTCTATGGTGATCCGTATGTCAAAAACCGCAAGGGCATTTATGAGTATATTCTCGGTGGTTCTGTTGATACAAAATTGCTCGAGGTGCGTATGTTTGACGATGCGATCAAAAAATCAGTCTATGCGAAGCAGATTGCGGCGGCTAAAACAAAAAGCAAATCAAACTGTCCGCTATGCGCCTTAGGGCACGATGCTAACAAGAATAAGGTGTGGAAATTAGATGAAATGGATGCAGACCACGTAGCAGCTTGGAGCAAAGGTGGTGCTACTACGGCAAAAAATTGCCAGATGCTCTGTAAAACTCACAACCGAGCAAAAGGGAATCGTTAAATAATCGGGCGGATAAAATGGGACAAATACTATTATTTATAATCGCGTTAGTTATTCTCATTGAAGGTGTCAGGCGCTGTAAATTTGACCTGTGGAAAAGATACTTCATCGCAGGTTAGTATTCGTTGTATAATTATAAGTGACAGATACAAGCTACAGATAACTTGCAGTAGTTTACAACTTTATCTTTTTATGTTATAAATGGGACAAATAATTGTTCGGGTCTATATTAAATAAATGGGCAACAAAACAACACTAAAAACCCTGAAGGAGCAAAATAGGGGCTTCAGTTTTTCGGTTGAAGATTACATTCTTTATATACTCAACAACCTGGAGCCAGATAAAAGCGATAAAGTAAAACTCAACAAAGTTGCTTTTTTTGCTGAGTTTGCGTATCTCTATTTCAAACATCAGCCCCTTAGTAATGCAAAATATGCGGCCATAGATAACGGCCCTGTTATTGACGGTTACAATAAAATATTAGAGCAGATGAGCGGTAGTGGGAAAGTTATAATTGACGGATATAAAGTTAGACCTCTTGTATCCTCTGAAGGCAAAATACCAGACGAGGTTAAATCTTTTATAGACCCGCTTATTAAAAAATACTCTGTTTTTAGCAACGATGAACTTAAGGCATTATCACACCAGACCGACTCTTATTTAATAACAACTGATAACGAAAAAATAATGGGCAAAATTATTGATAAAGATTTAGCATCTCTTGAGACCTTTTTTGAAGGAAACGGGAACGAAGACCCAGAACTGTCCGAATTTCCTAAAATTAACGAAGAAAATCTTATTAAGTATGAGCCCAGATAATACGCTGAACAATGCTTATGAGATTTTAATAGATAGAGAGCAGTTGGAAACGATAATACAAAAAAACCTTCCTCAACATTTGAGGAAGGTTTTTGATAGAAAGCTTGGCTATTTTTCTGAAAACCTATTTCATCCCAGCTTAAACACTAAAAAATATAATGCTGGTAAAAATGTGTTGAGAAATTTGGGCGTGGACGAAATATGGGAATTTTATATAAATCGCCGAGATCATAGGTGTGTTTTTTATGTTATGCACGAAACTAAGAGGATAATCATTGCTTATGTCGGCAATCATCAAACAGTAGAAAGAAGATATGGTTAGTGAGATGATAAAAGGTGTCCCTCCAGAGGCGGGCAATGCGGGTACCATTATGTTAAACTAACCCCATGGGACAAATACTATTATTTATAATCGCTTTAGTTATTATCATTGTCGGTTTTGTGTTGGTCGTGTCGCAAAGGGAGGCGGCCAGGCACGGGACAAGTGCTGGCGAAGAGTTTGTCGGGATTTGTAAATCGGCGGTTGAGACAGCTTCGCAAAAAGAGACCCGTAAGCAAAAGGCGTTGGCCATGTTTGAAGGCGGGCGCGAACTCTCCAATGCCGAGATCCGCAAGGTGCTGGGAGTGTCCAGTCGCACAGCCGTGCGTTATTTGGATGAGTTAGAAGCGGAAGGAAAAGTAGAACAGGTCGGCAAAATTGGCCACGCCGTCACATATCGTTTACGGTGAACATATTACACCACTCCAACAACATCCTTACAAACTCAAGTTTGTAAGGATGTTGTCAATACGCCAGACGAGTGGCGTATTGATGGATGATGTTTGACCTTCTATTGCTAAACGTAATCTATTTACCAAGCAACCGGCGGAGGGAGACACTTTTTACAAAATTAGTAAATTTTTAAAAAGGTGTCTCCCTCCGTACGCGTAGAGGTTGTGTGAACTATTCGGATTGAGCGAGGTTGAATAATTCCCATAATTCTGATAAATTATTGCCTATGAATACAATACTATTTTCGTTAGTTGCGTCGGGGGCGTCACTTGGATACGGTGCGTTTTTAATTTGGGGAGTGCTTAAGAAATCTCCCGGGGATGAAAAAATGGTGGCTATCCAAAAAGCCATTCAAGAAGGAGCATCGGCATACTTAAAAAGACAGAACAGAACCGTCTTTTTTGTTGGTGTTGTTGCAGTTTTAATATTATGGAAATGGCTTGGTTTTACTCTCGCGGTCGGATTTGTTGTTGGCGCCGTTGCGTCTGCCTTGGCAGGATATATCGGCATGATGATAGCGGTAAGAGCAAATGCTCGTGTTGCCGAGGAAGCTAAACATAGTTTAGTTCGCGCTTTTGATATGGGTTTCAAGGGTGGCGCTGTCACCGGATTTTTCGTAGTTGGTTTGGCATTACTTTCACTCACACTTTTTTATTGGTGGAGCGGTGATGTAAAAGCTCTCATTGGTTTAGGATTTGGCGCTTCTCTGATTTCTGTATTTGCTCGTTTGGGCGGAGGAATATTTACTAAAGGTGCTGATGTTGGAGCTGATTTGGTTGGTAAAGTTGAAGCTGGAATTCCTGAAGATGATCCGAGAAATCCTGCAGTCATTGCCGATCAGGTGGGGGACAATGTGAGTGATTGCGCAGGTATGGCGGCTGATGTTTTTGAAACTTATGTTGTTTCAGCTTTGTCAGTAATGTTGCTCGGTAGTTTGTTGTTTGGAAATGTCGCTTCAGTTGTTGAGTTTCCGTTATTAATTGGAGCTCTTGGTGTTTTTGCATCAATCATTGGTTCTTTGTTTGTTAAATTAACCCCGACGCGAAGCGGTACGGGGCAGGCTGGAGGAATTATGGCAGCTCTTTATAAAGGACTTGCTACTACTGCGGTTATTCTTGTCGGATTGTTTTATTGGATTACCAGAAACATGACTATTGGTGATGTCAGTAGTATTGAATTATTCTGGTCACTATTGATTGGTATTGTTGTCACAGCTTTAATGGTTTTGATAACAGATTATTATACTTCAAAAAGTTTCAGTCCAGTTAAAAAAATCGCTCAAGCATCAACCACGGGTCACGGTACAAATATTATTGCCGGATTAGCTGTTTCAATGGAATCAACTGCGTTACCTGTAATTGTAATTGCTGGGGCAATGTTTTTGGCTTACTCAGTGGCTGGATTATATGGAATTGCATTAGCTACTGTAAGCATGCTTTCTTTGACTGGGCTTATTTTGGCAATAGATTCTTTTGGACCTATCACTGACAACGCCGGCGGTATTGCCGAGATGGCCGGTTTACCAAAAGAAGTTCGTGAGCATACTGACGCTCTTGATGCAGTTGGTAATACTACCAAAGCAGTTACAAAAGGATATGCTATTGCTTCGGCTGGATTAGCGGCGATGGTTTTATTTGCCGCATTTACTCAAGAACTTTCAGAATTTGGAAGAATTGTTGTCTTTGAACTTTCTGACATAAGAGTGCTCATCGGATTATTTATCGGCGGAATGATGCCGTATTTGTTCGGTTCTCTTGCGATGCAGTCAGTTGGAAAAGCGGCAGGAGCGGTGGTTGATGAGGTGCGAAGACAATTCAGAGAAATTGCTGGAATTATGGAAGGAACAGCCAAACCCGATTATTCAACTGCGGTAGATATCGTCACTAAGGCCGCATTGAGAGAAATGATATTGCCGGCGCTTATTCCAATTCTATTTCCTGTTCTTGTCGGATTTATTCTTGGGCCTGAAGCACTCGGTGGACTGCTCGTCGGTGTGATTGTGACGGGATTATTTGTTGCTATATCTATGACATCAGGTGGTGCGGCTTGGGACAACGCTAAGAAATATATTGAAGACGGAAACTACGGCGGAAAAGGTTCAGATGCCCACAAGGCGGCTGTGACAGGGGACACAGTAGGCGACCCCTACAAAGACACTGCCGGCCCTGCCATCAACCCAATGATTAAGGTGGCTAACATCGTGGCACTCCTTATTGCAAGGTTTTTGTAAAATTTTAATAGTTGACACAACTTCTATGCGTACGGAGGGAGACGCCTTTTTAAAAATTTACCCCCGCCTTTGACGGGGCCCCGCTGAAAGCGGTGGCTAATTTTGTAAAAAGTGTCTCCCTCCGCTGGTTGCTTGGGTGAATAGGTGTAAATTGGCAGTAGAGGTTCAAAATAGTATGATAGAAAGTACAAATTAATTTTTATTGATTTGGGCTAATCCCTAAATTAATAAAGTAAAAAACATGGAAAAACCACCTTCGGTCACTAAAATCGAAAGCGAGGAAAATAAAGAAAAAGAAAGAAAAAGCGGAGCATGGGAAGCTGTAAAAGGGATAGCGCTTGGCGGCATGATAGGCGCGAGTGTTTTGGGCGGAGAAGCTGTGAGAGAATTAATGCAACCGCAAATAAACGCAAGCAAAGTAACCGATAATCTTAAAGACATTACACCAGAAGAAACAGTTAAGCAGTATATTACCCTTCAGAGTGGTGACAAGGCGTATCGTGCGGAAATTGACTCGGGCATTAAAAGTAAGGATTACACTGGCTACGGATATAGCGAAAACCAAAAGGGTATTCTGGATTATGCTGATAGTTTGATTAGTGAAATAGATAATAAAGATGGCACCAAAATGGCAGTAAAATTTAAAGCTGTTCCAGAAGGAATGAAGATAACTTACCAACAGATTGATGCTCGCGGTAGAATTTTAAGCGAAAAAATAAGCTATTTAACCTCAGGAAAGCCAAACGTGCTTGAAGAAAAATAGATCAGTTAAAAAAATAACTAAAAATCGGAATTATTTCCGATTTTTAGTTTCATAACCCCATGTCAAGGCGACGCCTTGACATGGGAGGCGGTGGATTAATCGAGGAATATTTCTTCGTAGGCGAGAGCGTTTTCAATCATTTGTTTCGTGGTCTTTTTTTGATATATTTCAAAAACTTCTTCTTCGAGAATTGTTCTGCTTGGCCGGATTATATCATTGAAATCAGGTAAACTTGAGAATGGATAGGCTTCAAGTTTAGTAACTACCCCTATGTCAAGGCGTCGCCTTGACATAGGGGTAGTTTTTTTAAAACTGGGGTTGAAAAGTTCTAAGGGATTAAGGTGAATATAATCGATAACATATTGGAAGTAGTTGTCATCTGAAACATGTCGGGCACGGAATGGTTTTGTAAACAACCCGCCACTTCTTTCGCGCTTTATGTTGAAATACATGGTGTATGCAGTTCCAAGTTTTTGCATAAACCTTGATATATCACTGCCACTTTTTTCATAGAGGAGTATGTGGAAATGATTTGGCATGAGTGCATAGGCGCCTATATCAACAAGTGGTTCTTTGCGAGGAATAGTAAACAACTCATCATACTTTAAATTTTTCAGGTTGCTTCTATGTAGAGTTGTTGTTGTGTTGGTAAGATAAAGTAATGAAATAAAACGTTGATAGTCTGACACGTTCTCAAATACTGTGCGCTTATCAATGCCACGACTGTAGCAGTGATACCATTCATTTGGCGTAAAAAAGTTAGTAGGTCGAGACATGATCTTATATTAGTCCCTGGCTCTACCATGTCAAGGCGTCGCCTTGACATGGAGTTGTTATCCACATTTAAAAATGCTCACCTTAACCTCAAAATGTTATACTTTATTGGTGAAAATAATAAGTTTTTTGGAAGGGAGGTGTTGTTATGTTTGAAGTAGTAGCAGCATCAGATATTGTTAGAAGTTCATTGCTTACCCTTTGGGGGGGCGTAGCCCTTTTCTTACCGCGCTTTATTGCAGCGGTTGTTGTGTTTTTAGTCGGTTGGCTTATTGCCGAGTTGCTTGGTAAGTTGGCTTTTCATGTTGTAAGAGTATTGCACTTGGATAATGCTTTGGCCAAAGTTGGCTTTAGACAAGCTTGGGAGAAGAGCGGTTTTAGACTGAACACCCCTATGCTATTTTACGAATTGGTAAAATGGTTCTTTGTGGTGGTGTTTTTGATGGCAGCGACAAATATTTTGGGATTGGGACAGGTTTCAGAGTTCTTGAGAACCGTCGTATTTTATATCCCGAATGTCATTGTTGCCATGGTAATTCTTTTGATTGGTATCTTGGTGGCTAAATTCTTGGAGGGATTAGTAAAAGCTTCAGTAAGAGCAGCCGGTCTTATGTCGGCAAACTTTTTGGGAGCTTTGACCAAGTGGGCTGTGTTTGTGTTTTCTTTATTGATAGCTTTAGCACAGTTAAAAGTCGCCGATGATATTATCAAGATTGTTATCACGGGCTTGATTGCAGCGAGCGCTTTGGCCATGGGCTTAGCCTTTGGTCTTGGGGGAGTAAAGCACGCTGAACAAATGTTAGGAGATCTAAAAAGAAGGATAGAATAACAATCTATCTTAAATCAAAAATCCGCCTTCTCGGCGGATTTTTGATTTAAGATGTTTAGATAATTTGCAGAAGTCGTTCGTATATATCCGGAAACATTTTTTTGATTGTCTCTTGGTTTTTCGTGGAAAATTTTGCGAGTACAAAATCCATCACAAAGGCGTCTCGCTTTTTGTCGGATTGTTCACGGGCTTTTTCAAGGGCTCGGATAGAAGTTCCTATACGTAAGCGGTAGAACTTATTTGTTTTCAGTGCCTTAATAATTGATTCAACGCCTTTGTGGCCACCCGAATTTTTTTCAAATGAATTTTTGAATGAGCCGAATTCAATATCAAGATCATCTTGGACGATAATAATATCTGCTGGTTTTACTTTGTAGAATTTAGCCAGCTTAGATACCACCTCGCCACTCTTGTTCACATAGCAGAGAGGTTTTGCCAGTACTACTGATGTTTTTTTAATCTTTGATTTAGATACCAAAGCATTCAGCTTTTTATCTTCAGCAAAATCATTCGCGTCAATCTTTTTGGCCAGATAATCTAAAAACATAAACCCCACATTGTGGCGAGTGTTTTGATACTCCTCGTCTGGATTTCCGATTCCGATAATTAGTTTTGTCATGTTGGTAGTATAGTTTGTTAATTAAAAATTGCCAAGACGGAGTGCTCATTTGAACAGAAGCAAAAAATAGGGTAAAATACAGCGTATGACTGAAGAAGAGCAACAAATATCTCAAATTCCGAGTGTAAAATCAGATGTTTTGGCCTTTGTCTGGGAGACAATTAAGGTCGTCGTTATCTCACTTGCTATCATCCTTCCGATAAGGTATTATCTGGTACAGCCGTTTTTTGTTAAAGGGGCTTCTATGGAGCCAAGTTTTGAGGATGGTGACTATCTTTTGATAGATGAATTAAGCTATCGTTTCTCTGTACCGGAGAGGGGTGATGTGATTATTTTCAGATATCCCATGGACCAATCCCAGTTTTTTATAAAACGGATAATCGGACTTCCTGATGAGACCGTTGCGATAAAAGACGACACAGTCACGATTTACAATAAAGATGAACCCGAGGGATTTGTTCTGGATGAAAGTTATTTGGCTCCCGAACAGAAAACTCTCGGCAATGCCACGGTTAGGATTGATGACAACGAATATTTTGTTTTAGGCGATAACCGTCTTCAGAGTTCTGATTCAAGGCGTTGGGGAATGGTCAACAAATCACTCATAACAGGCAAGGCCTTTCTAAGACCTTGGCCGTTTACCAAAACTATTAAAATACCGTCAGTTTATTATTAATAAAATGTCTAAAAAAGATAGAATCATACAAGCGCCAAAAGGAATGCAAGAAATACTTCCGGAAGACCAGAAGTATTGGCGTTATGTTTTGAAAAAAGCAGAGAATCTGCTAGAGTTTTACGGTTTTGAAAGAATTGAAACTCCTGTTTTAGAATCTACAGATTTATTTCTCCGCTCCGTAGGAGAGGCAACTGATATTGTCCAGAAGGAAATGTACACCTTAAGAACTAAGGGGGGTGATAGTTTGACATTAAGACCAGAAGGAACAGCACCTGTCGTGAGAGCATATCTTGAAAATGGCATGAATGTGAAACCTCATCCGGTCAAGCTTTATTATATCAGTCCGATGTTCAGGCATGACCAACCGCAAAAGGGGAGATATAGACAGTTCTATCAGTTGGGAGCAGAAACAATCGGTGACAGTTCCGAAGCCGTGGATGCTGAGTTGATTTTTTTGGCCTACAAATTTATTGAGAGTTTGGGACTGAAGGGATACAATGTTCACATAAACAGCATTGGCGATCAGAGTTGCCGACCGGCATACCTGAAAGCTCTTAAGGATTATTATAAAAATCGTCTTAAAAAAACTTGTACCAATTGTAAGATTAGGTTCAAAGAAAATATTTTAAGATTGCTTGATTGCAAGGAAGAAGCCTGCAAAGAGTTTGCCAAAGAAGCGCCTCAATTTGTAGATTTTTTGGATGAAGAATGCCACGCTCACTTCAAACATGTTTTGGAATTTTTAGATGAGGCAAAAGTTCCGTATATATTAAATCCCCACTTGGTTAGGGGATTAGATTATTATACAAGGACAGTGTTTGAAATTTTGCCAGAAGAAAACATCGGCGCCCAATCAACCTTGTCTGCTGGAGGACGATATGACAAGTTGGTGGAACTTTTAGGTGGTTCAAAAACACCAGCTGCTGGATGGGCCTTGGGCATAGAAAGAATTATTCTAGAACTTAAAGAGAAAAATGTTAATGTTCCAGAGATAAAGCCAAAGCCGAAAGTTTTCCTGGTTCAGTTGGGAGAAGCCGCCAAGAGAAAGAGTATCCTTCTTTTTGAATCATTCAGAAAGGCCGGTGTAGAAACCAAATCTTCATTGGGGCGGGATAGTATTAAGTCGCAGTTAAGGATAGCCAACAGACTGGGAGTTAGATTTGCCTTGATATTCGGACAGAAAGAAGCTTTGGATGATACTATAATTTTGAGAGAAATGGATACGGGAATTCAGGAAACTATTCCTCTGGAAAAGATAGTTGATGAAGTAAAAAAACGTTTAAAAAGTTAAAAGTTCATCAAGTTCTTAAAGTTCATAAAGTACTTTATAAACTTTACAACTTTACAAACTTGGAACTAGAAATCCGTGATTTCCGATGTGTTTTGTAAGATAATAAAAGGAGAGTTGAAGGCAAATGTTGTTTATAAGGATGAAGAGTTTTGGGTGATAAGAGATATAAATCCACAGGCTCCGGTTCATTTATTAATAATTCCCACTGAGCATTTTCTAAACTTGGAAGATTTTAAAAACAAATCCGACCTGCTTGGAAAATCTTTTCTGCTTGCCGATAAAATGGCTCATGAGCAAGGCCTTGAGAAAGGCTATCGCTTAGTAGTCAACGAAGGTGAGCATGGAGGAAAGTTGGTCCCGCATTTCCATATTCATTTATTGGGCGGTAAGAGCTTGGGACCGAAGATAGTAAAATAAATTTTCAATTTTCAGTTTTCAATTTTCAATAAATTAATTCAATGATACAATTGGTTAATTGATACATTCATTGGAAATTGTAAATTGGTAATTGATAATTACCGACCGGAAGGAGGTTAAATATGGTTGAAGTAAAAAGAAAACCAAATGAAAGCGTAGGAAGTCTATTAAGGCGTTTTAACCGTTTTGTTCAGCAAAGCGGAGTTTTGATTAAGGCCAAGAAATCCAAGCACAGAGAAAAGAAGCAAACTGAAAGAAAAGAGAAGAATGCGGCCATAATGGGTTTGCATTTGAGTGAGTTGAGAAGGAAATTGGAAAAATTAGGCAAATATGATGAGGATACTTTTGATGAAGAGAAGCGCAAGATGAAACAAAAGTTAGATTTATAGAACCGCTCACACAACCTCTATGCGTACGACAGAGAGTACGCCGGCTAAAGCACGGCACACTCCGAGAGAGGGAGACGCCTTTTTAAAAATTTGCTAATTTTGTAAAAAGTGTCTCCCTCCGCTGGTTGATTTGGTAGATAGATGATGGTTGGCAATAGAAGTTCAAAATTATTATGCTAAAAGAAAAACTACAACAGGAAATGAAAGATGCTCTAAAGAGCGGTAATTCTCAAAAGAGAACTTTGTTGGGCATGGTTTTGTCTTCTGTTAAAAATAAAGAAATAGAAAAAAGAACAGAACTCACAGACGAGGATGTAATAGGTGTTATTTCTTCTGAAATAAAGAAAAGGAAAGATTCTGTGGAACAATTTGAAAAAGGTGGGCGTCCTGAACTTGCTGAAGGAGAAAGAAAAGAAGCCGAAATGCTGATGGCCTACATGCCCGAGCAGATGTCGGAAGAGGATATAAGAAGTGAGGTTAAGAAAACAATTGCCGACATGGGTGTGAAAGATGTTAAAGAAATGGGTAAGTTAATCGGAGCAGTTATGGCTAAAATAAAAAGCAAAGCCGACGGAACTCTGGTCAGTAAAATAGTCAAAGAAGAATTGTCTAAGTAATTTGAAATTTAAATTTTGTTTGCTATCTTTATAGTACCTGGGCCCGGCCTGGCGGCAAGACCAACCTTGACAGTTGGGTCTTCGGGGTTCGATTCCCCGCGGGTCCAGGTTAAGAAAAATATCCACTTGACTTATAAGATTGGATTTGATAGTATTAGGATACTGTCAAGGTTGGTCTTTTGAGTCACCAGACTAGACTCGCCCCCACACTCACACATGAGTGTGGGGGCTCGCAAAGAGTCAGCAAAAACCGCCATTTGGGCGGTTTTTGTATGGTTGACATTTGATGTGAAAGAGTGTATACTTACCTATGATGAGGCCATGTAGTGGTCTCCAGAGAGCAATTCCGCTCTTTGACAATGGGAGAAACTGACTATGAGCAACAATCTGGTCGGCGACGTGTCAAGCGAACTGCTTGGCACATGGGTAGACATCTTGAAGAAGATGAAGGCCGATCATATCAGCCTCGATCATCTCAAGAAGTTTGCGAAAATGGAAGCCACACCATTCGCGGTGTCGGCCAGGGATGCGAAGCGGGAGATCGAGAAGTTCGCGGCCAAGACGGCGCGGAAGCTCTCGGCCGTCTTCAAGAAGCGAGTCGTCGTTGATCCGCTTCCGCCGGAGTTCACGGAAGAGAATCTCGCCCAGTGGGCGACGTTCAATTTCTGTCCCGTGTTTCTGCCCCGAGAGGACATCGGCGCGAATCGTCCGTTGAAAAACTGGACGAAGCCGGAGAAGTGGTTCTATGAGCAGGTCAGCAATGGTAAGATCAAGGCGATCTACCCTGACCTGCCGCCAACCCTGCTTCGAGGCTGTTGGTGTCTCGCTGACTTCACGGTCAGTGCGGATTACACCGACGGAAGCCAGGTTTTCGTGAATGATCCTCTGGCGCCGATCATCGCCGATCTGCGTCAGAAGAAGCTCGTTGGTCGCCACAACAACACGCCGGACGGCTCCAGGTTTTCCATCACGCCAGACGAATGGCAAGATGTCGTTCTGGCTCACGTCGCTTCCAAGCTGGGCGTGACAAGAGCGCAAACGCGTCTTGAGCGGGCGATTGATTCTAACGCGATCGGGAATTTCTACGACCCCAATCGCGGGAAGTTCAACGCATGGGAGTGGTTTGAGGACCCCCTTGAGGACTCCGACCGTCTTTATGGCGGTAGCCGTGACGACGGTGGTCTGGCCCACGTCTGCTACCGCTGGCGCGACCCTCGCCACAGCCACATCGCCGCTCGTCCTCTGGTGAGTTTCATCCGATAGGTTCTTGGTCGGATGGAATTTGGTCCTTGGTCTCGTCGAGTTTTACTCGGCGGGGCCAAGGCCTTTTTTAATTTTTAAAAATTGGCGGAAATTGAATTTTAATGGTAAAATCCAGCCAATGATTGATCTGGTTTTCAAAAATTATACATCCCAAAAAGCTCCGAGAGAGACCTTCTTTAAGAGGATCTTGGGTACGGGGATAAGAGAGTTAAAGGTAAAAGACAAAAATATTGAAGTAAGTTTGAGTTTGGTGGGGGAGGCCAAAATAAAAGAGCTAAATAAGAAATACCGAGGCAAGAATGAGGTTACTGACGTCCTATCTTTTCCACTTGAAGAGTCTAGACTTAAAAAACATGATATACTTCCATTAGGAGACATTTTTATTTGTCTGTCTTTTGCGGTCAAAGAAGCAGCAAGACAGAATATAAGTTTAGAAAAAGAATTGGCGTGGCTGACCGTGCATGGATTTTTGCATTTATTGGGATATGACCACGAAAATTCTGTCTCGGAAGCAATAAAAATGGAGAAAATAGAAAGAAATATTTTGCATAGGATAAACTATAAATGACAGAATTTTCGAGTTAAAAGTTGAAAGTTCATAAAGTTCTTAAAGTCTTAACTTTACAAACTTTATAACTTTATAAACTTGATGAACTATATGGCTCGTCCATACATAATTTCAGGAATTGATATAGGAAACTCACAAGTTAAAGTTGTAATTGCAAAAATAGACCGCGATACTTTGGGGGCGGAGATTTTGGGCGTGGGCAGTGCCAT
>Ga0209542_10004575_pt1 | contig 28301 bp, 32 predicted proteins | sample RifCSPhighO2_01_FD_184028 | JGI IMG/M metagenome (GOLD analysis project Ga0209542, IMG submission 184028) | Soil microbial communities from Rifle, Colorado - Rifle CSP2_plank highO2_0.1 (SPAdes) (version 2) | ecosystem: Environmental > Terrestrial > Deep subsurface > Rock core/Sediment ...
TCACACCGCTTGAGGTCAGGCAGGTCGAGGTCTTTCCGCTCACCTACAGCCCCGGGCAGCAGTCGCTTTATGGGACCATCGTGCTGCGGTATGCGGGCTGCCATGATTATACACAGCGCGTATCCACCACCGCCTACGGCAAAGGCATCAATGCAAAACTGGATTGCGGACAGAAACCGGCGGAGGCGGCGCGCACCGATCGGAAGGAGGCCGACGCATCGATTGAAAAACGGTTGCAGAAGTTGAAGGAACTGCAGGAGAAAGGCCTGATTACCGAGGAGGATGCCAAGGCCACGCGCCGGCGCATCCTGGAAGGACTGTAACCACATCGCACCTGCGCCTTCCGGCGCAGGTGCGATGTGTCACCCGAGGACGAATTCTCAGAAGCCCATGAACAGCATGAGCGTGGTCAGGGCATCGCCCGCAGCCGGCTCAGGGTCGTCATATTTGTTGCCGCTGTACCGCGTGTGTGACAATTGCAACTCGATATTCTGGGCCACCATCCAAGTACCGCCGACCAACAGCGCATTGTCCTTGTTCCGGGTCGCCGCCCCATTGTCGCCATTGCGGTAACCCAGCATCAGCGTCCCCCGGCTGGGCATCACGCCCACCTCGCCCAGAATGGACCAAGCCTTCTTGTCGTTGACGGCGGTGTTGAAGACATTGGTCGTGCTGGGTTTGGCCTTGCCATAGGTGAAATAGAAACCCGTTGGCTTGGCGCCGATCATGCCCTGTGCCTGCGCATCCACCGCCCAGCCTTTGGCATCCTTGTCATCCGCCAGTCCGGTGGTGGTGCGCTTGGCTTTGCCACCGAAGTACTGCGCGCCGAATCCGGTGTCCCAACCGCCCAATTGCGGCGTGAGCGCGGCGCGCAGATAGTGCGCGAGGCCGCTTACCGCCACGCTCCCATGATCCGGCGTCCAGAACGTGGCGTTCACGAACCCCTTGGCGCTGGACGCGACAAAGGCGACCCCCTCCGCCGCTCCCGAACCCAGCCCGATGAATTGCTGCGCGGAGGTCGCGGTCCTGTCCTCGGTAATGCGCTGGAATCTCACCGCCCCGGTATTCAGCAGTTCAAAACCATAACCCGCGCCGCCGGCGTCGGTCGAAAAGACCACCGCGCCGAAATTGCCGCTTTCGCCGGGATTATTGAAGTGCGTTTTGAACGAGCCGAAGTTGTGGTCCGCGTGGATGGAGGTCAGCGAGGCTTCCAATAGAAAGCCGATATTGTCGTACGCGCGGCCGCCAATCAACAACGCGGCCTCATCGGGAAACTGAAGCTCGCCGGTGTTGGTCGCCACCGTTTTGTCAGAACCGTTGGTGCGTTGATACCGGATCTTGGTAATCAAAGAGGCGTTCAGGACCACAGGGATGGACAGATCATCGCCCTGGACCATGCTCTGTCCGCCGGTTTGAGTGTAAGCTCCGGCTTTAAAAGCACGACCGTAAGCATTCAGCGCCGGATAGTGCTGGAAGTGGCAGGAAGCACAGGCCTGGCCCGTCTGGCGGGAGAAGGCCGGAACAGCCGATGCCGAAGTAGACCAGAGATTGGACACCAGCAGCACTGCCAGTGAAGCAACAATATCACGCGTTTTCATGGCACTCTCCTTTGTTAGCGGTTAATTCCTAGGCATCGCCATCCAACACGATTTACGGTAGACACTGCGGCATTTTGCCGCATTGATATGAATCAATAATCCGGTATTTGCAGCCAAAGCAGCGGATCAAACATCCGATAAGAACCGAGGGGCAGGGAACCCCTGAAACCGGACGTTAGCCATTGATCCGGAATAACTTCTTCCAGACTGTCAACGCCCGGATATACAAGGCGTTATTAGCGATATCAGGGGAGATTAAAGATGACGTATCAGATTTGTCTATAATTTCTGCCATGCGGACTTGCTGTGATGGGCTGTAAAAATCTTTCACCGACTATACATACTGGAGAAATGCATCATGTTGAAATCGAAACTTGCCGTTCTGGGCGCGGTGCTGGCGCTGTTCGTGATTCCCGCCGTGCACGCCGACGATCCGGTCAAACCCAATCCGGAAATCCGGGCGGACAAAAAAGAGATCGTGCAGGACCGCCGGGAAATCCGCGACGACAAGCGTGAAATCCGCCAGGATTTCCGCGAACGCAACCAGGACCGGCGTGAACTGCGCGAGGAGCTTCGCGAAGGCGACAAGGAAGGCGCGCGCGAGGCGCGGCGCGAACTCCGGCAGGACAACGCCGAACTGCACGGTGACCGCCGCGAGCTGCGCCAGGACAAACAGGAACTGCACCGGGACAAGCGCGAGCTGCGCCAGGACCGCCGCGAGAAGTATGAGGACCCGCGTGATGGCAACGGGGCCATTACCCCGGCGGAACGTCGCGAGTTGAGAAGGGACCGCGCCGAAATCCAGGATGACCGCGGCGAACTGCGTCAGGATAAACGCGAATTGCGCGGCGACCGCCGTGAGCTGCGCCGGGAATACCGGGAAGGCGACCAGGAAGGCGTGCGCGAGGCCCGGCGTGAAATCCGGCAGGACAAAGGCGAGCTCCGCGGCGACCGCCGCGAACTGCGCCAGGACCGCCGTGAATTCCACCGCGACCGCGGTCAGGCCCATCGCGCCAGACGCTGACCCAATCTCCTGGCATGACAAAAAGCGGGGCAACAGCCCCGCTTTTTACGTCTGTCGATTATCGCGCCACCAGCGTCCCGCGGTACATACGCATCTGGCAATCGCAACGCCAGAAAAAAAGGGGGCGGCTCAAAGCCAAGGCCCTTTTTGTGTTTTGACGGTTTATTTTATTTTTGCGAACAGGGGGCGTTCGCAAAGTAAACGGCAAGCTGCTTGATAATATCCTTGGACAGCAGATTTGTCGTCGCATGCATGATCGGTTGCGGGCGTCTGCCGTCCTGGAACTCTAAGAGCTGCGCTTCGAGATACTCGGCATTCTGCCCGCAAAGCTTGGGAATGAGGCCCTGGACGGGAGTGGCCCCCCTGGGGCCATGACACTGTTCGCAGGAAGCTGTTTTTTCTCCGCCCGGTCGAGCAGTGTTTTGGGCGTGGACGGCCGAAACCCCCATCAGGAAAAGAGCGGCAAGCGAGGTTGAGAGCACGACAATTCTATATTGCTGCACTTGAGTTATCTCCTATGCGAGTTATACAAGGGTATTGCCCGATATTTTGCGCTTCATTGGACAAAAAGAAAATACTTTTCGGAGAGCAGCTCTACTTGATTTGAGTCACCAAGTATTCGACGGCGGCCTTGACTTCGTCGTCCGCCTGCGCGCCCCCCTTGGGCGGCATCGCTCCCTTGCCTTTGATGACCGAGGCGACCAGCGCCGCGTTACCCCTTTTGAGAATGGGTTCCCACTTCGCCTTCTCGCCTTCCAATTTCGGAGACATCATCTTGTGGCAAACGGCGCAGGACTTTTCGAACACCGCCTTGCCGTCGGCGGCGGCTGCAATCTGAGCAGTACCAAACAGCGCTGCCGAGGCCGTAACAATGATCATCGTGAGTTTCATGTCAGTCTCCATATTATGTTGAGAAAGCACATCCCATTGAGCAGATTTGGCCCTGTTCTCGGGGCGCCAGCAGAACCGGGTTCCCGAAGCCGAGCCTCGTGCGGCGCCAGGCTTAACAGTTTAATGCACCACCGAATATAACGCTGCAGGCGAAAAAAAGGCTAACAGTCACTGCCGAGTAATAATCCCGGATCAGCGCTTATTTCGCCGGCTGACTGGCATAGAAAGATGCGACACTTTCTATGATGGAGTCGCTATAAGGCAGACTCATCTTATGCATCGTGGTGCTTTCGCGCTTATCATCGCGATACGCCCGCAGGCTCATGATGAGATAATCCCTGTCCTGCCCGCTGATTCTTGGGACCGCCATCGCGGGGTTGTCCACGGCGGCGCCATGGCAACGTTCGCATTTGTCGGTCAGCTCCTGGACGAGCGTTTGTCCCTTTTCAGCGGCTTTGGACTTCTGGACGGCATAGAACGTGGCGATGTTCTCGATGTCTTTATCGCTGAGACCGGTGACGTAAAGTCGCATGTTTTCGCGCTTGCGAGTTGTTCGGTAGGCCTTGATTGCGTTCGCCAAGTACCGAACATCCTGGCCGGCAAGACTTGGCGTCGCCGTGTCGGTGCTTACGCCGTGAGAGCCGTGACAGCCGCCACACACGGCGCTGAGCGGTTCGCCTGCCGCCGGATCACCAACCAACGGCGCGCGGCACGTGGAACCGGGGTTTGAGACGCGAAATACAGCGCCAGGCTTTCCATATCCAGCCTGCTCAAACCAGCCAACATTGAATGCATCTGGGTTTTCTGGCTATCTCTGTGTAAATATTCCTGGATGGCAACAACAAAATAGCGGGGTTGCTGGCCGGCCAAACTGGGCGTGCCGGGAATCTTGCTGTTGCCGTCTTCGCCATGACACTTTGCACAGGCTGGTGCCAGCGCCTTGCCGGTTTCATAGGGGGAGAAGAGTGGAGCCTCCTTTCCCGAGGCGGTCGTGATTGGCGGCAGACTGGCGTAGTACGCGGCCACATGACGTGCGTCCACTTCATTCATGCCTTCCACCATCTGCCTGGGGGCGGCATGAGCACGCTTTCCTTCTTGGTAAGCAATTTATTGCCGCGAGCAGATAACGCTCCCGCTGCGCCGCCAGATGTGGAATAGCCGGGGCGGCGCCCCTGCCATCCACGCCATGACACCCCTGGCATTCTCGCTCCGCGAAGGCCTTGCCCACACGCACATCCATTGCCACTAGCTTCTCGGTTGCAGTTTTGGTGGTTGATTCCTCTTTATCCGTGCAGCCGATCAGCGCCACGATAATACTAAACTCAGCATAAAATGTTTCATTGGAAACCTCGAAAAATAGCGGGTCCGCCAACGTTTACCTGCTTCCGAACAAATGATGCTATACGGAATGGGTTGTCCGCGTTGACACAGATCAACATCGAATCTCCTTCTGTCCGGCTTCCGGTCAATCAACATCGCTATCCTTCCTCCAAACAACCTGCGGAAGCGCCGGGGCAAACCACATTTGATACATGGACACCACCCACATGAAGGCGAAACATAGAGCCATGACCATGCCGGAAATCATCACCACCCATGCAAACCATGCATACAGTTTGGTCATATACCAGGCGCTGACGTCCAGCAAGGTGCCGATAAAGGGCATCGCGATGACGACGCACTTGAACCACACCGGACGCAGGCGGGCATGGCTGAAGATCAGGCCGATCGTGAAGAAGATGAAGGTGAAGCCGAACAGGTGAATATGCGACACGCGAACGAGCGTGAAGATATCGGCACCAGTATCCATTTCGGTTGCCTTCTTGATGTTGTCGTATCCCATCAGGTTAAGCAGGTGCGGGTTGCTGCCGTCGTGACAACTCGCGCAGCGCTTGTCCAGCAACGGCTTAATCGCCGTCTCGTAATGGGAGCGATCCGCGCCTTCCTGCACCCACTTGATGAGGGCAGCACCCTCGTCGGCCGGAAGCATCGTGGACATGGGTCCTCGCAAGGCCCCCTCAAGCCGCGAGCCTTTCCCGCTGCCCCGATAGGCGAACACGATATCCTCGTACGACAGCATGTTCGGATTCCCGTCCCGCCCGGCTTGGGCGTGAAACACGTAGATCAAAGCAAACAGGTAGCCAAAGGCGAGAATGACGAGCGCCGAGGTGTACAGCACGCGCAGGCTGCAAGGCAGCTCCGAGAAGTGGTAAAAAAGCCTATGCTCCGGGGCATCACTCATGGTCTGTTCCTTTCTGTTCCTTTTGGTCTTGTCAACCGGAAATGGTCACTTGCCCGGCACGGGCACGAACACGACCGCCCGCGCCTTCTGCCGCGCGTAGTACGCCGCGAGGTTCTCGACGTCCGCCTCGGTGAGCGCGTCGGACATGGCAGCCATCGCCGAGCTCTTGCGCACGCGCGCCCGATAGTCGCGCAATACCTTTTCCAGATAATCCACGCGCTGACTCGCGAGGGCCGGCAAAAAGGGGGCAACGCTGTTGCCGTTGACACCGTGACAACGATCGCACTTCTTCGCCCACTCGGCGGTCGTCAGGGGCCGGCGTACGTTCGGCGGCTGCGGTGGCTGCGCCGCGTAAAAGGCCGCCATATCCTTCATCACGCGGTCATCGAGCGCCGCCGCCAGGCCCTTCATCGATTCGTCGCCGCGTGATCCGTCCTTGTAGGCCTGAAGCGCGGTCGCGAGGTACTGCGCATCCTGACCTGCGAGGCTCGGGATGTCGGGATTCGTGCTGACTCCCTGTTTGCCGTGACACCCAGCACAGGCCGCGGCAGCGGCCTTGCCCGCCGCCTGGTCGCCGGTTACCGGGGTCTGCGCCCGCGCCGGTTTTTGCAGTGCATAGTAGAGCGCAAGGTTATTCATGTCCGCATCGCTCACGGCCGCGAGCAGGGACTGCATCACATCGTGCTTGCGCTGGCCGCTCTTGTAGCCCTTCATGGCCGCGACAAGATATTTCGGGTCCAGCGCGACGAGATTTGGCATGCCGGGCGTCTTGCTGATGCCGCCCTCGCCATGACAACCCGCGCAGGCGGCCGCGTCCGCCTTGCCCGCCTGCACCGGGCCGGGCTTGGCCGGCACGGGCTTTGCCCCGCTGGCGGCGACGGGTTGCGCGGGATCGAGGCTCGCATAGTAGGCCGCGACTTTGACCAGCGCGTCGTCGCTCAGGAACTCGGCTGCGCCGTCCATCACCTTTTTACCGCGGGCGCCTGACTGATAGGCCCGCAGCTCAAGATAAAGATACGCCGGGCGCTGGCCGGCGAGATGAGGCACGCCCTTGACGGTACTGATGCCGTCCAGGCCGTGACAGCGAACGCACGAGGCCTGCGCGATGCGTTTGCCTTCCGCAATCTCCACGGCCGTGGCATACACGGCCTGGAGGCCGTCTTTCTTGACCGCCCCGGCGCGCGCGGCTTGGGCGTTCGCTCCCGAGGAATAATCCACGATGGCCGCGCCCACGGCAACCATGAACACGAATGCCATCCGGTAATGATTCCGCACGCGTCGTTTCATCGATATTCGCCAGGTTCACGGAAAAGTTCTTCGATTCTGATCCGTCTTCTCGGTCAGCGTCAATTCAATTCGGCGGCTTACCGTTATTTTTCGGGAAGCTGGCCCTGATTCGGCACCCACGGCGGAAACAGGCGCGTCAGACCCCAAAGCATGCCGAACGGGAGAGCGAAAATCGTGGCGACAATCAAGACGCCCTCGCGCCCCCAGACGGGCGGGACATAGACCAGCAAGCCTTGCATGGTCTTTGAGAGCTCTTGGCCGCCAATCACCACATTCCAGCGCATGGCCAATACGGCGAGCAGTACCAACACCGCCGAGACCGTCACGCCGACGACCAGGTGTTTGTCTTGCGTGCCGCGCCAGATGACGTACGTCAGGATAAAAAACGCCATCACGGAGCCCCCCACTTGGAGCACCCACACGCCAAACCACAGCGGTCCCGCGATCAGAGCCATGACGGTGTCGATCCCTTCCCTGCCCTTGTAGACGATGTTGGCAAACTCGAGAAATTCCAGCACCATGGCAAATATCAGGAAACCCCACAGCAGGTACGCCAGGCCCTTCATGCAGGCTCCGTCGATGGGCGTCTTGCGGAATCGTGACGTCAGCACATACAGAACAATCAGGATGGAGATACCCGAGATGATCGCGGACACCAGAAAGATGGCCGGCATCAAATCCGATCCCCACCACTCCCGCGACTTCAAAGAACCGAACACAAACCCGACATAGCCGTGCAGCCCATGGGCGCCGACAATGCCGGTAATGGCCAGCGCCTTGAGCCACTTGGCGTCATAGGCACGCGTCGTTGCGGAGATTTCATCGGACCCTAATGTGAGCGCCCGGTAGAACTGCCGCAGCAGGCCTTTCCGATCCCGCGCCATGGCGACGATATCCTCGCGGTAGGCAAACCAGATTTCGAGCATCACCAGGATCACATAGAACGCCGCGAAAAATCCGAATGCCGCAAACGCCGACGTCAGATGTGGCGTCAACATTACATTCAAGGCCCGCTCGGGATGGCCCAGGTGCAGGAGCAGAGGCACGGGCACGAAGATCATGAAGGCCAGCGAGGTCAGCAGGGCAAAACGGGCCACCGGCTTGAATCGCGGCACGCCGAACACGTGGTAAAACGTGGCGACCGTAAAGGAGCCCGCGACGATGCCGGTGATGTAGGGGTAAATGACGATCAGTATCCCCCAGAGGATGATGGTCTCGTTGGGATAAACGTAGCCCGTATAGCGAGCAGCGTGAAGCAAGGCCTCCATCACATCACCTCCTTGTCCAGCCCGACGTAAAACACGTTAGGCGAGGTGCCCATCTCGGGTTTCAGGACCCGAGTCCGGTTTTCACGGATGAACTTGCTGATCGGGCTCTCGGGATCATTCTGATCCCCGAAGATGCGCGCGTTCGTGGGACAGACCTCCACGCACGCGGGCTTGAGCCCCCGGGTGATGCGGTGGTAACACCAGGTGCACTTGTCCGTCACCCCGTGCTCATGGTTGAACAGCCGCACGCCGTATGGGCAGGCCTGGACGCAGTACTGGCAGCCGATGCAGTAGTTGTGGTCGATGAGCACCACGCCGTCCGGGGTACGGAAGGTGGCGCCCACCGGGCAGACCTGGACGCACGGTGGGTGCTCACACTGGTTGCAGAGCTTCGGCACGAAAAACGCCTTCTCGATCTTCGCGTCCTGATAGCGGTTATCGAACCGATACTCTTTTTCCGAACCCGACGCGGTGATGTTTCCCGGATCCTGCTGGCTGTCGACGCGCGGTTTCTTCTCGCCCTTGAGATAGACATAGCGCTCCACCCAGGTGCGGAAGTGGTGCGCGTCCCGCGCCACGCCGTTTTCGGTCTTGCACGCCTCGACGCAACGCAAACAACCGATGCAGCGGGTCGCATCCACGCCGAAGCCCCAACGGTGCTTGGTCCAGTCGTAGCCGGTCGTGGACAACGCGGGTATGGCGGCCGCCAGACCCCGCCGTCCCATGAGCCCTACGGAGACGAGCGCGGCGCCGGCGTAAACGATGGCCCTGCCGAGGAGCCGCATAAAACGGCGTCGGCCCGGCTGATGCTCGCTGATTTTCCACTTCATGGGGCGGCTCCTTCAGCAGCGGCAGAGATTGTTGGTGGCCCGGGAACGGGGTTCATTTGCATTTCAAGCCGGCGTAATAGGCCGCCAGCTGTTCGATATCGGCATCGCTCAAACCCTTCACCAGTCCGGCCATCATGGGATTCTGGCGGGCGCCCGTCTGATAGGCCTTGAGCGCATTGACCAGATAGGCCTCCTGTAGCCCGGCGAGGCTCGGCCACGCGGGATTACCGCTGGCACCCTCGGCGCCATGACAGGCGGCACACGTCGCCGCCTTCGCCTTGCCGGCGGACACAACCGGCGCCGCCGCGCTTGACCCGGCGGATTGGCAACTCAGGCTCGCGTAAAAGGCAGCGAGTTCAATCATATCCGCCTCACTCAAACCCTTTGCCTGTTCGGTCATCAGGGGATCGCGGCGCGCCCCGGCCTTATAGGCTTGCAATGCGCTGACCAGATACCCGCGCTGCTGACCGGCGAGGCTCGGCCACACGGGATTGGGGCTGACGCCTTCGGCGCCGTGGCAATTGGCGCAGGCCGCGGCTTTCATCCGGCCCGCAGCCGCATCAACTGGCTTCGCTGCCTGTGGAACGCCGGCCGCGGCGAGCTTGGGGGAGTGCGGGTTGTGACAGACAATGCATTGCTGCCCCGCCGCGTGACGGCTTACCTCGATTTGCTTTTGCGTCGCGGGCCGCCCCGGCATTTTCTCGTGGCAGAGGGTGCAAAGTTTCACCGTGTCGGCGGGAATCATCAGCTTGACATGATCCAGCCGCTCGGCGGCGATGCGGCTGTGCATGCGCGGGTCCACGGGCGCAGGCGGCGCGGCGAGCTGCGCGGACGGATGCTTCGCGGCCGCGCCGTGGCAGGTCTCGCAGGTAACGACCTTGTGGATGCCAGCGGACCATTGGGTAAAGCGCTCGCGGTGACACGCCTGGCAATAGGCCGCGCCCCGGTAGATCGGTGCGGCCGCCGCAATCTCGGCCACCGCGTCGGCACGGTAGTGACCGTAGACGCCGAAGGACTTGTCGGTGAAGTAGAACTTGGCGCCGATCGCCACGACGCCGAAGGTCGCAATAAGGAGAAGCAAACGGACGATGTGTTTAGGCATGGATTCGCAAACGCCGGGCCGTGGGTCAACTGATTGAGCAAGATACTATCAGCCCGGTACCGCTTCATTTATTGATCTATATCAACCGGCTTGTTTGATCTCGCGCAAATATCCCAACGGCATCGTGCTGTCCGAGGGCTTCGCCAACGTCGGCTGGCACATCCATCTGATGCAGGCGACCGGCTGGGCGATGATCGTGGTCTTCCTGCACGTATATTTCGCGCTCGGCTTTCTCAGTGCGCTCCAGCACCGCCGCATCGCGCCCGCTTTTTCCTGGCTATCGGCCATGATGGGTCGTCACCGCCGGGAACGATTCATGCGCAAGCCGGCCACTCATTCCAGAAGCTCCTTCGCGCTCTTCTGGAACTCGGCGCGCACCGCGCGGAGCACCGGGTCGCCGCTGAACACGCCCTTGAGCTTGTAGTGCTCGTGTAGGGCCTTGCCGCGCACCGCCTTGTCGAATTCGAACTTGTATTTCGCATCGACGGCCGGTGTGAAAGGCGTGTAAGGCGGCTTCGCTCCCTTGTAAGGCGAACCCTGATAATTGAGATGGCAGATTGCACAGGCGCGCTCATAATCGAAGTTCTGGCCGCCCTTGACGAGGACCTTGCGCGCGGTGCTCTCCGAGGTCTTCTTCAGAAGCTTCTCCGCCTTGCTGTGCTCATCGCGATAGCCTCCACCGGCGCCGTGGCAGGATTCGCAGCCGACCGAACCCAGCGCCTTGGCACCGCCCGGCGCCGTCCCGATCTCGTAGCCTCCGGGCTGGCCGAAACCGGTGCTATGGCAGCCGAGGCAGTCCTTGTCCTTGGTGTAGTCCTTGGACGCGTCGAGCTTGGCCTTTTTTCTTGACTTCCGCTTTGGTGCCGGATTGCAGCGACTCGAATGCCTTGGCATGCGCGGTCGCCGCTCAGGATTCGCCGTGAACGTCGTGGCATTTCGTGCAGGTCTTGACGCCGACGTGGCCCGTCGCTCCCGCGGCTGTTGCAGGCACCGCCGCGACAAGGATCAAGGTGCTCAGAATACAGAGCAGGAATCGCATCATTTTCTTTTTCCCGGGTTCGAACATGAAAAGTTGGTTGGCGCGTCGCACTCGCGCCGGCCTCAACAGCCGCAGTCCACTTCCACCGAGATGCCAGTCTGGGCGGAGGCCTTCTCCCCGTTCTCGTCCTCGGCGCGCAGGATGACGACGTACAGGCCCTGGGTGAAGGTGTGCTCCGCCTCCCTCGTCGTGGCGGATTCGCCGTCACCGAAATTCCACGTGACCGATTTGATTTTGCCGCTGCCGCCGCCGACAAGCGCCTTGAAGTTCACCTTGTAGGGCACGTTGCCGCGGCGGCTGGCGACGCCACCGATTTTGGCGACGAGTTTCCCTCCGCTCGCGCCGACAATCTCGTCCGCACGCAGGCTCCCCCCGAGATCCTTGGAGACCTTTGTCAGCGACTGCTTGATCTTCTCGTCCATGGGCTTCAGATCGTCCGTCTTCGGTTTGGTCCCCGCAGTGATCGTGCCTTGGCGACCCTCGTCGATCCGCACGCGCAGCGTTCCCACATCCGCCGCCAGGCGGCCCAGCAGTGTCCAGGCCGTGAAGCTTTTCTTGTCGGCATCGTGCGTGATGGCAAACTCGGCCCCCTGGGTCCGTACATCGAGCGCCCCCATTCGGACCTTGAACTCGGTGAACAGATGCTCTGGCACCTGGGCCTTGACGAACATGCGCCCCTTCTGCAGGTCCAGGATCGTGTTCTCCATTTTCTTTTCCAGGTCGAGGTTCACTCCCGCCAGCGTGATCTCGGTGTTGGGATAAACCTTCACCATGCTCCCGTTCGACCAGAGAAGCAGCGCGGCGGACTTGTCCTTGGCTGCGACGCTGTCCCCGCGCTCAAGTGCGTCGCCTTCCTTCGCCGGCTTCCAGGCCTGCGCTCCGCTCTTGCGGATTTCAACGCTGCCGTCGCTCTGGGTAATTCGCACGCTCGACCCGTCTTGCGCCCAGCCGGCGGCGGCCCACATCAGAAACATGACGACGGTGATGTATTTCATATGGATGCTTCTGTCCTTTCGCTGAGAGAAACCGTCCTCATTCAATGCTCATGCTCACCTTCGACGTCGATGGTCAGGCTCGTCATCCTAACGTGTCCGTCGGCATCGGTCACCGTCACGATGACGTCGTAGCGGCCGTCGTCGTAACTCTGAGGCGGCGGCTTCGGACCTTCCCATTCCTTGCCGTTGCCCAGGTTCCAGTGGAGCCGCAAAGGCGGCATCAGCCCGGTGGCCTCGGCGCGAAAGGCGACGAGCTTCGGCGGCCGATTCGTGCACAGGTATTCGGCGACAATGCTCACGGAGGGCGCCGCTTCATGCATCGCGGCCGACGCGCCGGCCGCGCTCGTCATGCCGCCGGTCAGGAGCAACGTCGCCAGTGTAATCCGTTTCATGGCTAGAACTTGACCTCCGCGCCGAGAACGATCTCCCACGCCGGGTCTGCCTTGCTGCCATCGGGCCGGGCATAGACCGCACCGGGCCGGAAGTAACCGAGGGAGAAGAAGCCATCGACGCGCTTGTAGATCGGGAAGGCCACGTCCAGATCCGCCTCCCAGCCCACGTCCCTCGTCGTGGCGGTGGATGTGGCCGCACCCTGGCTCCAGTCGAACACCGGTCCGCGGCCCGTGAACACTTCCTTCGTCGTCCAGATGCGCGCCAGCGACGGCGTCACTTTCAGGCCCTTGTGCGGCTCCAGGGTCGTGTCCAGGCGAAGGAAGGTGATGTTGGCGAGGTTGCTGTCCCAGAAGTAGTAGCCGGCGCGGATGTCCTCGCTGAAAATGTTGCCGAATTTGTAGCGCTCCCGGCATGCGAAGAGGGCACTGAAGTTGCGCATCGTGCCGCTATTCGAATCGCCAGTGCCAAGGCCCGAGCCGCGGCCGAACTGCAATCCCGCCGAAAGATTCGCCAAGGATCCGACCTTGCCGAAATCGCGTGCCGCCTTGAGCAGCAGCGCGTCGGCGCGCAGCTTGCGGCCCGCGGTGTAATCGCCGGTGAGCAGCACGGCCTCCGCGTCGAATTTCCAGGGCGCGAACATCCGCGGAGGCGGCAAGGCCGGTCCACAAGGGCTGGAAGTTGCCGTCCCGCGGCGTGGTGGCGGCGTTGAAGTCCTTGTCCAGGTTCAGGTCGGCGTCGCCGGACCCGCCGCGGTCGACCACCTTCAGGACATAGGGCTGTAAGCGCAGCGCGCGCGAGGCACGGATGTCCAGATCCGCATAGTAGGCGTCCAGCTTGTTGGAGGCACCGAATATTTCCTGGCGATTGCCGCCCAGCCGCCCGCCCGTGGCGTTGAAGTTGGTGTATCTGTCCCAGCCGCCCGCCACCGCCATGTAGCCGGTGGACAGGGTGGTCTGTCCCCACGGCAACTGGCCGAGCGGATACTGGAGGCGGATGCCGTCCATCGGCCCGTCGAGAACGATCTTTTGCGCCACATCCCAGTTCTGCCGTCCGACCCGGACCATGAACGGCCCCGTGTATTGGACGAACAGCTCCCGCACCAGTTGGGAATCGACGGTCTGGAACTGGCCCCAGCGCTCCAGCGTACCCTCGCTGTCCTCTTTCCAGTCCTTCACGAAGTTGCCCTTATCGAGCACCAGCCGCGTGAGCAGCGCTTCGTAGGTGGCATCGACTTGCAGCGAGAAGCGGTGGTCGACAAACGTGGCGTTGTCGTACTTCCACTGCTGGAGCGAATTGTTCAGGTTGAAGTTACGGCGCGAGTTAACTTGCGCCTTGTACTTCCCGGAGAAATCGAACTTGACCTTGTCCTTCTGCTCCTCTTGCTGCTTGGCCGCCTCGGCCGCGTTCTTACGCATTTGGGTCTCGAGTGCGATCAGGCGGCGGCGTGCTTCCTCATCGCGCCCTTCCGCCTTCTTGTCCACCTCGGGCTCGTCCCATTCACCCCCGGCCGTGGCGGCCTTGGCTGCGGTGGGCTTGGCCTGAATCGGTGCGGCTACCCGCTGCTTGGCAAGCTCGGCCCGAAGCCTCGCGATTTCCTCTTTGGATTGGCTGACCTGGCGTTCCAGCTCCTGCAAACGGCGCAGGACTTCACTCTCCGCCGCCTGCCCCTTGGCGGACGCGGCCTTCTCCGCAGGCGGCGCGGCCAGCGCCTGGGCGCTGGTGCCGCCGCTCAGGATGACCGCTGCCGCGAACAGGGCGCAGGCTGAGACTCGGTGCTTCATGTGGTTCTTGCACTGCACAATACCATTCGATTCATCAATGTTTTCGGCGGCGCTACTTGGCCGCCTGCGGCGCCCCGTAGAACGTCTTGATCTTGCTGTCCGGGCCGTGACACTCAATGCACACCAGCCGCTTGAGTGTGGGATTGTAGGTGTACGGGTCCGCCGTGCGCAACGCCTCCACGGTGGCGTAGTTCGGCTCCACGTCAGCACGCACGATCAATTTCTTCCACACGCCAGCCGGAGAACGTGCCGTATTAGGGTGGTAGACGTCTGCCATGACGAACCATCCCTCCTTCTCGCGGGCGTCCGTCGCGGGAGTCCACATTTCGTGACAGGTCAGGCAGTCACGATTCTTGCCCTGGTAAGCGACTTTCTTCGATTCCAGGTGCCGGCGGTGCAGGTTGGGAATGTCCTTGCGCGCCGTCTTCACGTCCATGATGTACCCGTGGCAGGCGAGGCAGAGTTGGTTCTTGCCGGTAAAGTCGGGGACCTTGCCTTTCTGTTGGTTGGGGACGGCCTTGGGCGGCCAGTCGATGGCGGGCTGGGGCTCCAGCGCCAGGCACGCCGTCGAGGCCAGCATCAGGAACGCAAAAGTCATGATTCGCATACGCATACTTTCCTCCGTTCGGAGTGAATTACCTTGGTCAGATCCGGCACAAATGCCCGCTCGGCCTCCAGGAACTCAATAGTTAGGCGGGCGAGCGCCCGGTACATGCCCAGCTTCGTTTCGTCGAGAACCTTCTCGCACAGTGGTTTGTGCCAGCGCAACAGATGCTCGGAAAGAAAGGCGTTCTGGAAATCCAGGGACTTCTGCAGCCCGGCCCAGTTGGGCTCCTTCCAGAACTGCGTCTCGATGTCGCACAGGAACTTCATGAACTCCAGTTCGACGCCCATGTGATCGGGCAGATCGAGGCAGGCACTCGTCAGTTGCGCAGCCGCTTCCTGGTAATACCGCTGCACCCCCGCCGTGACCCTGCCGCCCACGCGCTTGTTTTCATCGAGGTAGAACGACTCATGCGGAATCACACCGGAGGGCAGGACGAACAGCCGAGTGTGCTCTGCGGCAAGCTCGCTGTCGAGGCGGTCCCCGAACGCGCTTTCCCGGAAGAAGGCGGTCAGATCGTTCGCCGCGTCACCGAGGGGGCTGTCGTCCTGCTGGGCAAGACCGCCGGCGCGAATCATGTCCATGAGTTCGCCCGACGGCGGCGCCGAATAGAGCGCGGACAAAATGGCGTAAGTCTTGCCACGGCCGGCGGCGACAGCTTCCATTTTTCTAGGATCGATCACTCTGGTTTCCTCCAGTGAAGAAGCGCCTCGCGATGGCATCACGGCGGCTGCCGCTCATCTGACACAGCGGACAGAATTCCGACGAACCATCGAGATATGTCCCACCACAGGTTTGGCAGGTGCGCCGTGGGGCGGAAATGAGCGTGACCCTCGGACGCTCGAACAGCACCGAGAGATCAACGGTTTCCCGGACGCGAATGGCTTGGTAAAAGCACACGGCTTCGCAAACCCGGCAGCCGGTGCACAGTGCGGAATCGAATTCGAGGGCGTATGTGCCTTTCTCTTCACGATGCCGCAAGGCGCCCACGGGACAGAGCGTCTCGCAAACATTGCAGCCCACGCAATGGCGGTTTACTTCGAGATCGGCGAGCGGAGTTCCGGCGGCCGAAATGACTTTCGATCTCAACTTGACGCCGGGCAGGGACGGCAGCATTTCGAGCAGATCAGACCTCTTTGGATTTTCGTGATGCCGCTGCACGACGTCGCGGAAGGGCTCGGCCGGCGTCTGTTCGGGTTCGCCTTCCTGCAGTACCGGGGCGCCGCTCGCCTTCCAACGCTCGGCAATTGCGCGGAACATCGCGCGGCGTGGGTTGGGAGATGTTGAACGACCGCGCGTTTCTTCCGGCTTCCCGCTCGGCACGCTGACCCTTGCCACGCGATCCACGCCGAAGCCCGCCGACTCACAGATATCCCGGGAAAACATCAGCACCTTTTTCCACTGGGGAGCAGCCTTCTTGAGCCCGCAGCCCGAACAGCCGGGATCGAGGAGTTCGACTCGCGCCGCCCCGCCTCGAATCGGCTCCAGAACGATAGCTTCGGTGAGACGGCTGAGGCACGGCAGTACGACGTCCGCCCGGCCTTCCGCCCGGGTGCAAGCGATGCGGAACGCCGCCGCCGGCCGAACACGGTCACGGATGCGTTCCGCCAACCGCCGGTCGCTCTCCAGTAGCCGGAGCGCTCCATTCGGGCAAGCTGAGGCGCATGCCCCGCAGGCAACGCACACCTCGGTGATTTCGACACCCTGCTCGACAAAACGGACGGCGCCCGGGACCGGACACACGATTGCGCAAGCGGCGCATTGCAACTTCGTGCAGCGGAAGCGCGAGCACAGGCTGCTCTCCACCTGTACCGGCAACTCCGCCCGGATTTCGACGATCGCGTTCATGTTCTCGACCGACACCGCAACCCGCTACCGGGTGGTGGTGTACTGCACGCTCGGTTTCGTGTCCGCTCCGGCAACGCTGATGCTGACACTGCGCGCCCGCTTCTCCCGCATGAGCGTCGTCAGTTCGTTCAGCTCGCCGAAAAACCGCACTTTGGCAGGGCAGGTGGTCACGCACGCGGGCAGCAGACCCTTCTCGACGCGATGGACGCACAGCGTACATTTCTCCATGACCCTCGCCTCGGCGTTGAACTGCGGCGCACCGTAAGGGCACGCCCAGGCGCAGTAGCGGCAGCCAATGCACTTGTCCTTGTTGATGAGGACGATGCCGTCTTCCTTGCGCTTGGTGATGGCTCCCACCGGGCAGGCGGCCTGGCAGGCCGGCCGGCCGCAGTGCATACAGGGCATCGGCACGAAGGTCACGCTGACGTTTGGCGTTTTTCTGGCGTCGCGGAAATCACCTTCCTCGATCTCGATCACGCGAGTGTAATCCACGCCCACCGGGGTGTTGTTTTCCACCTTGCAGGCTATCGTGCAGGCGTTGCAACCGATGCAGTGCTCGATGTCGATCCAGAGCGTGTATTGTTTCGGACCCTTCATTGCGAAGGAGCGGTCGACGGCTTCGCGGGGGATGACTGGGTTGTATTCGGCCATGATGTTCTCCTTAGACTTTTTCGACTCTGAGCGGCGTCCCGTAACTCTGGGTGCCGCCCGCTACGGGATCGATCAGGCAACGGTCCTTCAGGACGGGGTCGGCCATGTAGAGCGGGTTGACGCTGAAGCCCGCCGCTATGCGCTTGTCGTAGAATTGCGGCTTGCCGTCCGTAGCCCACGCTTTCCCTCCGGCGCCCCAACGCCCGTAGGACTGGCTCACCGAGAAGACCCCGGGGCGGATGCGGCTGGTGACGCGGACCTGCATCTTGTACCAGCCGTCGCCCATCGACGTTTCCACGAACGGGATGTGCTTGGAGGACGGCGACTTGACCTTGACCCAGTCACCGGTCACGACACCCATTTTCTGCGCATCGGCCGGATTGATCTCCGCGTAATTCTGCGGCTTGATCGAAGCCAGCCACAGGTTGTTCATGGTGCGCGTCTGCGTGTGCCAGGCATCCTTGTGGGTGTGCAGCTGCAACGGATACTCCTTCCAGATGGCGGGATCGAGTGGCTGCTCCTTGCAGTCGATGATGGTCCGGTATTGCGGCAGGCCATCGTAGAACTTGCCCGTCATGCTGTTCTTGTTCGCCGCCACGTTGGTGGCATAGGCATATAGCCCGCGCACCTGCCGGCCACCCGGGAAGCGCGTGTAGTCGCCCTCGTACTGCTTCCCCGGGTTCTCGAACTTGCCGCCGAGCTTGACCAAGCGGCTGTCCGGATCCAGCCCCGGCTCGCCCTTGAAGTCGCCGTTCTTGTAGAACTCGTTCCAGAACTGCCAGGAGTTGAAGAGGTCAACGCCGGGACCGCCGCCGTCCTTGCCGAAGCCCGGCAACCCGCAACGGATGGCAAGCTGGATCAGGGTATCGTCCGCCGTCTGCACGTCCGGATGGATGCCGCGATAGTTCTTAGTCTTCGGATCGAGAGTGCCGATCACCGGTTGCCGCAGGGCCTGGACCCGCGTCTTGACGGGCGGGTAGGTCTTGAAGCCACCGAAGCGCTCCAGGTACTCGGTGTCCGGCAGGACGTAGTCGCACAGGGTGGTGGTTTCGCCCATGTAGGCGTCGATGCTCAAGGTCAGCGGAATCGCCTTCAGGTCGAGCAGTGCCTCGATGACCGGGGAGTTGTACGGTTGGGTATAGGCCGGGTCGTTGTAGTAGTTCAAGTAGGCCTTGATGCGATACGGATAACCCATCTTTGCGGCGGAGAAAAACTCGCTGGTCACGGTACGCACCGCTAGCGGATACCACGGACGCGTGGAAACCGGCTTCTTGCCCTGGTACTTGTCCTTGTGCCGATCCACCGAAACGCCGCTCGGTTTGCGGCCGGGACCTTTCACGTCGCCGGCGTACGCCTTGTGCCCGGGAATGTAGCCGCCCTTGCGGTCGATGTTGTCCACCATCATGTTGAGGATGCACAGCGCCTGGCCGTTCCACCAGCCGTTCGACTGCTGAACCGGGCCGCGGAACATCTCGATCACCGGCCGCTTGGCGCTGGAAAACTCCTTGCCCAGATGCGCAATCGTGCCGACGGGAATGTCGCATTCCCGCTCGCACTCTTCCAGCGATTTCTCCTGCGCGCGCTCGCGCAGCAGGCGGAAGACCGTCTTGAATTTCTCGCCCTTGATTTCGACCTCGGCATCGAGGTCGGCCGGTCCATCTACTTCGTGGAAGAGCGTGGGCTTACCGCCCACCAGCACCACGTAGTCGGCCTGGCCCAGTCCCGCATCCTTGCCCGTGAGATACAGCTTGGGCTCCTTGGTCCTGACCAGGTAGGTCATGTCGGTCCAGTTACGACGACCGGTCTTCTTTGCCGCCTGCTCGTTCGGCAGGGCAAGGAAGTCGGCCTTGTAGGCCTTGTTCTCGATCATCCAGCGGATCATCCCCACCAGGAAGTAGGCATCGGTCGAAGGCTTGAGCGGGATCCACTCGCCCTTGCCCGACTGGAGCGTTTTTGCCGCGGCAGGGGAAAGCCACGGGTCCACCACGACGTGCTTGAACTCCTTGGCGTAGGGCCCCATGCGCTTGGCGAATTTCTGCAGGTAGCGCGCCTTGGTCTGCCCGGGGTAATCGGCGTGGGTGATGTTGGTTCCCACGCTGATCAGGTAGCTGCAATACTCGTAGTCGGCATAGGCGCCGATCTCGTAGGGCGGCACGTTGAGCGTGTGCTCGACGACGTTGTAGAAGGTTCCGGCGCAGCGGTCGCAGTGGTTGAGCATGTTCGGAACCCCCGCCGCGCCAGCGACGAAGCGCGGCGTCAACGGCGACTGCTCGTTGCGCCCGTGGGCCCAGACGAACTGGTTGCGCTTCGGGCCATAGCCTTCCGGCGGGGCCTCGTCCATGTAATCCGAGTCCTCCGCACCGATCGGCTTGTCGTTGTTCAGGATCGACTTCAACCCCTCGACCCGCCGGGTCTTTTCGCCCGGCACATCCTTGAACAGCAGGCCGCCTTCGCATATCTCCGTCAGCGCCTGATTCCAAGAGATGGTCTTCCACTTGCCAGACCCACGCGGCCCGACGCGCTTGAGCGGATGTTTGAGGCGGGCGGGGCTGTAGAGCGCATAGATGCCTGCCTGGCCTTTCGCGCACAGTGTGCCGACGTCGCGACCGTTGAGGCCACCGTCGAGATCGCTTTCCTCGACGATATCACCCTTGGCCACGTAATCGTAGGTGTTCGGGTGATAGGGGTTGCCGTCAATCTTGACCAGCTCGCCGTTCACGATGGTGCATTGAATGCCGCAACCGCTATGGCACATCAGGCAGACGCTGCGCACGATCTTCGCGCTGTCGCCCACCATGTCCGGCTTGGAGCCCGTCTTGCCCACTTGCGCGAGCCACTCCTGCGCACTCACCGGTTGGATTTGCGAGAGTACGGCGACCGTTCCGGAGACCTTGAGGAACTCGCGCCGGGTAAGGTGATTATCAAGCAGTTTCATATGGTGGCTCTCCTGAGAAGTTGTAGCTGCCTACCTGCACACCGCGACAATTGACCACGTTACGAATGCAACATAGTTCCGCAATTACCGGCGCACATTGATATTTGTCAAATTGGTAAGCCGTGATGGCGGGCGCTAACGAGCGGAGGGTTTGTGACACAGGAATGCGCCGAGATCGGTATCATGACCGAAACACTCGGCTATTTTCGGCGGTGGCGCTTCAGCGCCGGCGCTTCAGGTCGCGCAGATGTTCGAGCGAGCGGATGATCGTAATGGCGAGATCGAGTTCGGCCTTCAGGCGCGCGTAATCCGCGGGCGCGGGCCGGTGTCCGTGCAGTTCCTTCTCGATTCTTTCCTTCGCCGTGCGCGCCGCGGCCTCGTCCAGGTCCTTGGACCGCTGCGCCGTGTCCGCGAGGATGGTGACGACATGCGGCTGCACCTCGATGAGGCCACCCGAAACGAACACGGACTCTTCGGTATCGCCGTCGACGATGATGCGCACCATGCCGACGATCTCACCGCGCTGTTGCAATTCCGCCACTTTATCGGCCTTGTCACCCGGCAACACCTCGGCCATGACCTCATCGAGGCCGACTTCACGCGCCACGGCCTCGGCGGTGGCGTGGTTGTCGCCGGTAATCATCACGACCTTCAGCCCGATGGCGTGCAGCCGCGCGATCGCGGCCTTCGAGTCCGGCTTGATCGGATCGGCCACGGCCACAATTCCGGCGGCGACGCCGTCCACGGCAAGAAACATCGGCGTCTGCGCGCGCGCCGCCAGTTCTTCGGCACGTGCCGAGAGATTACCGAGATTGATATTGTGCTTGATCATCAAGCGCACATTGCCGAACAATACTTTCTTGCCTTCGATGGTCGCCGATACGCCGTGACCCGTGATGGCCTCAAAGCCGCTGACGGACAGGAGTGTCAGACTCTTCGCTTTTGCCGCGGCAATGATGGCCTCAGCGAGCGGATGCTCCGAACCGGTTTCGATACTCGCCGCCATCGTGAGTAGTTTCGTCTCGTCCCAGCCCGGCGCGGGCACCAGCGTGGTAACGGCCGGTCGGCCCTCGGTGACGGTGCCAGTCTTGTCGAGCACGATGGTCGTGAGTTTGCCCGCCTGCTGCAAGGCCTCACCGTTGCGGATCAGAGTCCCGTATTCGGCGGCCTTGCCGACACCCACCATGATCGAGATCGGCGTCGCCAGCCCGAGCGCGCAGGGACAGGCGATGATCAGCACCGTCATGGTGGCGACCAGCATGTAAGAGAGCTTCGGTTCGGGCCCGAGGTTGAACCATGCGAGAAAAGTAATCACCGCAATAATAAGAACCGACGGCACGAATACGGCGGAGATTTTATCGGCCAGCCGCCCGATCGCGGGCTTGGTGCTTTGCGCGCGACGCACCATTTCAATAATCCGCGCGAGCGCGGTATCGGCGCCGATGCGTTTGGCCTGGAACAGAAAGGTGCCGGACTTGTTGAGCGTGCCGCCGACGATTTCATCGCCGGTCTTTTTTTCCACCGGCATCGGCTCGCCGGTGAGCATGGACTCGTCCACGCTTGAATGGCCCTCGATGATCACGCCATCCACCGGGATTTTCTCGCCGGGGCGCACACGGATGGCTTCGTCGAGGCCGACCTCGGAGATCGGGATGTCCAATTCCTGACCGTCGCGGATCACGCGCGCGGTCTTGGGCTGAAGTCCGATGAGGCGCTTGATGGCCTCCGAGGTTTTGCCACGGGCGCGCATTTCGAGTGCCTGCCCGAGATTGATCAGCGCGATGATGATGGTCGCGGCCTCGAAATAGGCGTGGCGCGCGAGGCTGGGGACAACATCGGGGAAGAGAACCACCAGCATGGAGTACACCCAGGCCGCGCCGGTACCGAGCGCGATGAGCGTGTCCATGTTGGCGTTGTGGGCGCGGAACGCCTTCCACGCGCCGCGGAAGAAATGTCCGCCGGCGTAGACGAGCACAAACAGCGTCGCCAGCCCCATCACGCTCCAGAACACATAACCTGGCGGCGTCGCCAGGTGCGGCAGCCAGTCCAGCGGATCGGCCACTAACAGGGGAAATCCCACCGCCGCAGCCACCACGAACTTGCGCAGCAGCGCGCGGTAATGCGCCATTTCCGCGGCCTCTTTCTCCGATTCGTCCTCGAGCCCGCGCAGTTCCGCCGCGTCGTAGCCGGCCTGTTTCACGGCGGCGACAAGGTCGGCCACCGCGACCTCGCCGCGCACCATGGCGGTACGCTCGCCGAGATTGGCCGTCGCCTCGGCCACACCGGGCACGCCCTTGAGAGCGCCTTCCACGGTGGACACGCATCCGGCACAGCTCATGCCGGAGATGGAAAAACGCCGTACCGGGGGAGGGCTGATCATGACGGAAACGTTATAGAGGCCGGGATTGCATTATACAAGCGCCATGCGGACGGCTTCATTTTTGAGTTTAATCAATGCGGGGGGCCTCCGGGGCGGGCATATACTGGAGCGTTCACAGTTCATACTGCAAACACCCATACCGGCAAGGAGGTGTCCCATGAACGCGATCTTCCGTCTCACGGCTGTACACTGGCTGTTTCTTGGTTTCATTCTTACGGGCGCATCCATCACCGCCCGGGCGGCGGAGAACCCGGCCTTCTTGAAGTTCCAGGCGAAAGGCGACTTCACAGAGGTCGTCGCACATCTCAAGCATGGCCTGGAAGCCGCGCAGTTCCAGATCACGGCCGAGGAAAATCTCTCCAAGGGGCTCGAAAAAAACATGCACCTGTTCCCCGAAGGCAAGTGGAACACCATCGGCTTCGACAACGTGACCGCGATCCACTTCTGTTCGCTGGTGTTCAACCAGGAGGCGTTCAACATTAACCTCGACTGGTCGATCCTGTGCCCATTCAAGCTCGTGGCTTACACCACGAAGAAGGCGCCGAAGGACGTCACCCTCGTCATGATCCGGCCGACGTACATCCTGGCAAAGGATACGCACAAGAAGGCCAAGGAGGTCGGCAGGAAGATCGAGGATCGGATCGTCGCCGCCATCAAGGAAGGCCTGTCGCACTGAGTCGAGCGTCCCGTCCGGCCGCCGGACGGAGGGGTGGCGCATCATGCCGGTCATCGAGCACACGATATTCATCCGGGCGGCGCCCGAGGCCGTGTTCGACCTCATTTCACGCGTCGAGAACTTCTCGCAATACAGCCCCGCGATCCGCGAGGTGCGCACGATCGGGCGCGATACCTATCGCTGGGTCGTGAGCGTGGCCGGTTTCGCGCTCGACTGGGATTCCGTGGTGACGGAGAAGATGCGCCCGGCACGCTTCGCGTGGCGCTCCGTGCGCGGCGTCGAGAACGGCGGCCTGTTCCGGCTCGCGCCGGCGAACGGCGGCACCGAGGTGCGCTTCACCATGGAGTATCGCTTGGCCAACCCGATCCTGGAGAGAATCGTCAATACCATAGCCGCACCGCTCATGCAGCGGGTCGCTACCGAACTGCTCGACGCGGTGCGCGAGCGGCTGGAACGCGCGCGGCGGCACGCGAACTAGAGGGCCCGGAAGGAATGCTCACCGCAACGCGGGGATTATTCCGCGCGGAAAACGAAAACGTATTCGCCGCGATTGATCTCGACCTTGAGATTGCCGCCATGGCTTTCGGCATAGGCGAGCCAGCCGGGTTGATGCTGGCACTCGGGAATATCCGGCGACACCTCGTTGCGTCGTCGATCGGACCAGGCAAGCAACATGGGTTCCTCGGCGTAGCGCGCGGCCACGGTTTTCGCCAGCGTCTCGGCGGTTTCGAAGTCAACATCCATCCCGTCGACCGCGATGGCAATGTCGCGTTGGCCCGGCGCGGCGCGCCATTTCTCATAGCAGGCGGCGCCGCAAAAATGATAAACATAGTCCTCGCCTTCAAGGCTGTGCGCCACGGATTTCGGAATTTCCTTCAGGCAAACCCCGCAGGCAACGGTTTCCGTATTTTCCATTGTGTTTCTCGTCATCGTATCCCGTCACAGGCATCGCCCATGACAACAACGTAAGGCGCGGCGTGCGGGTTTATCTTGATCTGCGTCAAACCGCGCCAACCGCCTGCTAAAGCGGCTTGCGCGCCACCCAGGTCGTAATCAGACTGAACCGGCAACCTGCCCGGACCGCCGGGCCGAATCCGGCTTCGCGCAGGTAATGCGGTATCCTGCCACGCAGGTTGTCGCCAATGAATCGCGACATCAGGAACGGCCACGCCACCAGCCACCACGCGCGCCGCCCGGGCCGGTCGAGATCGACCGCGACGAGCCGCCCGCCCGATTTGAGCACGCGATAGACTTCGCGCAGGCCATCGCGTTTCAAATCCGGCGGCAGGTGATGGAGCATGAGGCTGGCCAGCACGACGTCAAAGCTCGCGTCCGCAAACGGCAGCCGCTCAATCACCCCACGCTGGAACTGCGCGCGGCTGCCCGCGCACGCCGCTTGGCGGCGCGCCACCGCGATCATGCGCGGCGCGGGATCGATACCGATCACAGAACCATCAGGCCCCACGGCTTCCGCCGCCAGGCGGGTGAGCACGCCCGTGCCGCAACCGACATCAAGCACATGATCGCCATCCTGGAGCGCCGCATGCCGCAGTGTCTCGCGCCGGAAATTCTCGCCGAGCCCGACCAGGCGGCAACCCAGGTCATAGAACAGCGCTTGCCAGTTCATCACCGCGCCACGAGTGTGGGGGACGGACTCCCCCTCTTTTCCCGACAACGATCCGGCCTCGCGCATGGCTCCTTCTTCCTGAAACGTGACGATCCGCATTACGCCCCCGGATCCTGCCTCTTCTGCTCGTACTCCTCGCGATTGATCTCGCCGCGCGCGTAACGCTCCTTCAGGATATCGGGCGCGCTTCGCGGGTGTGGACCCTCGGCGGGCTTGCCGAAAAGCCATTTCGCGAGCGCCGCGATCATCGCCCGCGCCGGAAATGCTCCGCATCAGTCGCCATCCCATTCCGCCGGATAACCAGCCCCCCGCAACGCCCGGATGACCGCTTGCGGGCCGACGCTGCCTTTGACCAGCGCGGATTTCGCCGCGAGATCGAAGCGCGCCTCGACAAAGCCCGGCAGTTTCGACAACGCCTCGGTGGCCTTGGCGACACAGCCGCCACACTTCATGCCACTTACCTTGTAATGGGTCTCGATCGCTTGCTCCATCAATGCCTCCAGACTATGAAACCCGATTCGACTCAGCCCGCGAGAGGCGTTGCCCGCGCACTTTCATGCACCCGGCGGCGCAACTCGGGCCAGACGAGGGTAACGGCCATGGCCAGCGCGAACAGCATCTTCGAGGCAAAGGTCACGGGGTATGGCATCAGGGTAATGAACACGAGATTCAGGACCGGCAGCACCACGAAGAAGTTCATGCTCCACACCACGGCCAGGGTCAGGACCGCGGCGGCGAGCGTGGCCACCATCCCTTGCGGACGTGCGAATGGATTCCACAAAACATAAACAAAGCCATAACCGAGCGCGACCGCGAGCAGCATGTGAATCACAATGCCGAGCCACACGCCGGTGGCGCCGGCGGCGAATGCCGGCAGCAGGCTCGCGGTCACCTCGCGTGCCACCGTCGCGGCGGTTAGCGACGTGAACGCGGCATACAGGCTGACCCAGACGATTTCCGCCATGCCGCCCGTCAGCGAGGCGAGCAGAATCAGCCGCCAAAGCGGCAACGGACGGTAGCGATGATAATCAGGCTTCATGATGTGCTCCTTCGATCGACAGGCGATGGGTAGATTTAAATTTACCAAAAGCGCATTGAGCCTAGGGGAACCCTAATAGTCATACTTTGACGGATATCAAAACGGATTGAGCCGCATTTCCGGAGGCTTGTCGGGAAAACGCCTGGGGTATGCGAGGAATTTTTCGCGACGACCGGCCGGGCCGCCATAACAAACCGCGCCCCTCATTATCCACATCGCATGAGCACGTCCCAGGTCGAGTGTCATCAGGCAGTCCGGATCGTGGACCATTGGCATCACTCCTCAGGCATCAGAAAAACCACTGCACGTACGTGTGGTACACATCGTAAAACCGGCCATACTCGCTGTCACCGGCACCCGTAAAGAATTGCACGCCCGCCGCCCAGTCCCAGTTGGTGGCGAACGAGTACACCAGACTTGGCGCGAAGAACCGGCTGCCGTCATCGTGGTTGATAATCAGGTAATTCTCGGTGCGCAGGAGCGGCGTGAACTCGTACTTGAGGCGCGCGCCGGCGTAATGGCGCGCGACGTTCTGGATATCGCCCGCGAAAACATGCGTGAAATCGTAACGCGCTCGATCGGTTGTGCCTTGGCCATTGTAGTAAAGCTCGACGCCGACGGTGAGCGTGTTGGCGAAGGCGTACTCGGCTCCGGCCACCGCGACGACGTAACCGTCACCGCTTTCGGGCCGGGTGCGGGCCATCTCGGCATAGATGCCGGCGTCGCCGAAGCGGCCGATGAGGTCGAGGCCGGCGACGCGGTCGCCATGAAACTCGCCCGCCAGGAGCGCCACGTCCGTGCCTGAGAAGTTGCCGCTAAAGCGCAACGCCGTGCTCCCGCGCGCGGGCTCGATGGGCGGCGCGTAAACAACGCTCAACCGCGACAGCGCGCCGAGGTTGGCCTCGAGCAGCACCGCATCCACGCCGGGTCGCTCCTCGCGTTCGAGCTGCACCGGGTTGTAGGGATTAAGCAGATCGGTCGGATTCCACAGGCGTCCGCTGCCCCAGGCGATGCGCTGGCGCCCGAAACGCAGATCGGCCGCAGCCGTATTGAAACTGACGAACGCGCGGTACAGCCGGTGGCGCGCGGCGACCGCGCCGCGATCGAGATAGGCGTCCTCAAGGTCCCAGTAGGTCGCGGGCTTCGCTGTCTTGATCTGCGCGAACTGCGCGGTATCGAGGTAGTTTCCGAGCAGCACTTCGTTGTCATACTGGACCTCGTAGCCGAACCATGTCATCGGGCGACCGCGCAGTTCGAGGCGCAGGCGATTGAGATCGAGCGTGTAGTCTTCGGCTTGCGGAAACGCGGTGCGCGAATTCGCGAGCAGGTTCTTGTAGTAACCCTTGAACGACATCTCCGTTTCCTCTGCGGCAAACGCCAGCGCCGGCACGAGCAAGGCAAGCATCCCGAGAAAAGTCCCGCATCGTCGCCTACACATGGCGCAGCGCCTGGATCGCATCGAGGCGCGCGGCGCGCCACGCCGGGTAGAGCGCCGCGGCCAGGCTCGTGACGAGGAGCGCCGCGACCGGCAGCCACACGTTGCCCGGCACGATCGTGGGGTACACCACCCCGGTCATGCCCGGAATCGCCTTGGTGGCGGCGGCATAGGCCGTGAGGTCGAAGCCGTAGGTGTGGTAATAACCGACGATGAGCGAACCCAGCACGATCCCCGCCGCCAGCCCCAGCACGCCGAGCACGAGCGACTCGTAGAGCACGGTGCGCACGATCAGCCCCGGGCGCGTGCCAAGCGCGAGCTGCAGCCCGAACTCGCGCGTGCGTTCGAGCACCGCCATGAGCAGCGTGTTGGCAACCCCGAGCGCCACCACCGTAAACACCACGAGCAGAATGATGTACAGATTGACGCGGATCAGCTCCAGCATCTGCACCGCCTCGGGCAGCAGGGTCTTCCATGTCACCACCTCCTGGCCGGACGGTCGCTCCCGGCATCCTGCCTCTCGCGACACTTGTGCATCCCTGCACATCGCCGTGAGTGTTTCCGCGAGCGATACCGCCGCCGCGTCGAGCGCCTCGATCTCCTTGAGCCGAACCACAATCGTCGCGGCCTCGCGCGGCACGCCGAGCAGCTCGCGC
>Ga0209542_10004577_pt1 | contig 28299 bp, 35 predicted proteins | sample RifCSPhighO2_01_FD_184028 | JGI IMG/M metagenome (GOLD analysis project Ga0209542, IMG submission 184028) | Soil microbial communities from Rifle, Colorado - Rifle CSP2_plank highO2_0.1 (SPAdes) (version 2) | ecosystem: Environmental > Terrestrial > Deep subsurface > Rock core/Sediment ...
TTCACATGAAATTGACCTTTCTGTCATCGCAACTTCCTGCATTGTTCTTAAAAATTTGTCATTTAACTTTTTTATATGATTTTTTGTTCTTCCATAAATGAGTTCTTTTCTAAGTTCCACTATTTGGTCTGTACTTAATTGGTTTTTATGCCATTCTTCCGGAGAAGATAAAATTTGGTTTTCCCCATAAAATTTTGGGCTTAATATACCAATATTTACATTTGGATAATTATATCTCCCAACAAATATTTCTGGCGGAGAAGAGCCTGAAAATTCTGTTATTGTGTCTGTAGGTGCAACTAAGAAAACATGCTTTCTGCAATTAAATATACCACATATTTTACAATAAGCCATTAATTATAAAGAAATAAAGAATCTATTTATTCTTTTAGATCACTTATACCAAGCAATAGGAATAATAGGCCTATTAAAATTACTAACCAGAAAATTCCTCCTTTAAGTAAAATCCATGCAGCATGGAGAAAATTTAAATCTTTTCCAAAAATTGTCCATGTCTGGGAATAAAATCCTACAAGAATAGCTATTATTATTAAAAGCAGTCCAATCAGTATTTCAGCCCATTTATTCATTGAATAGATATATAGAAATTATTTATAAACATTTATGTTATGCCTGATAATTGATATAAATACTTATAAATAATAATCTATTTTTATTTTAATGGGATTGATAAAATATTTATCAGATTATTTTAATGGTAGAAACGTCAATCTTGGTCCTGTAAACTTCTTTGTTAATATAAAAGAAAATTTAGAAGGCAATCCTGTAATCTCTAAAGAAGAAGCTGAGAGAGAATTAGAGAAAATAGGACTTATTCCTTATAACTATTTTGAAAGCATATCTACTTTTTCCTGTACTGCTTCAAAAAGTATCTATGAAAAAGTTTTCGATACAGAGGTAGAGTACTGAATATTAAAGTTCATGGAGATAAAATCAAACAATATAAAGAATTGAAAAAACTTACAATACCAAATTGTCTTGATGAGATGTTACAGATGTTTATTTGAATGTTGGAGTTGTTGCAGCAGCTGATAGTGCTTAAAAATTACCTGTCCTGTTTTTTTGATAGTTTATAGAAAGCTTTATAAAAATATTCATGTTTAAATGGAAAAGTATTTATTTGAAATTGGTTTAATAATAATGTTTTAAAAAATGGGTGATGAAGAGAACACAGAGATAAAATCGAATTTTAGTGATAATACTAATAAAATTATATTAGTGGAGCATACAAAAATTGACCCAAATTCTCATGATATGTTAATGACTGAGCCTAATAAGATAGATACCAGTGAAGAGGAGTTTTTAGTAATAGAAGCTAAAAACAAAGATAAAAGAAATGATAAACTTTTGACAAAAAAGGAGATATTAAAGAAGGTTAGTTCTGGAACAGGGTTTAGAGAAGCCTTAAATAACATAGTAAGTGGAGAAATGGGGGCGATAATTTTTATACAAAATGCAAATTCTGCTAATTTATATCAAGGCGGGTTTAGAATAAATTCTAAGTTTACTGCAAAAAGACTTACTGAGCTTGCTAAAATGGATGGAGCGATTGTACTTTCAGAGGATTTTAAGAAAATCTTTCATGCAAATGCCCTTCTTACTCCTAATAAGAATATAACTACTCTTGAAACAGGAACAAGACATCAGGCAGCAGAAAGAACTGCAAAACAGACCGGAGGAATGGTCATAGCTGTATCTGAAAGATTAGGCAAGATAACTGTTTATTACGGGAATGCAAAATATGTGCTTGAAAACACCGAAAGTCTATTAAGAAGGGCTACTGAAACACTCCAGATTCTAGATAAACAGAAAGATGTTTTGAATGAATTAATTATAAACCTTAATTTACTGGAAATAAACAATCTTGTTTCAGTTTCAGATGTATGCCTGATTTTGGAGAAATTTGAAATGGTAAACAAAATGATTGACATTCTGGACGAACTGTTGACTGAACTTGGAAAAGAAGGGACTATAGTTTTAATGAGAAAAAGAGAAATTACAAGGGGCATAGATAAAGAGAGAGAATTAATAATAAAAGATTATATATCCGGGCAGATTAGAGCTAAAGCTTTCTTTAATAACATCAGTTTTGAAGGCTTGCTTGATTTGAGCAATATGGCAAAGGTTTTATTGAAAAAGGCCCCAGAATCAAATATTTCACCTAAGGGCTATAGAATACTGAACAAAACAAGTCTGTCAAAAGATAAAATCCAGAGTCTTATAAAACACTTCAAGACCCTTGAAAATATACTTAATTCAGACAAAGAAGCAATAAAAAAGATATTAAAAACAGAAACTGACAAGTTCTTTGAAGAAGTCAACACATTAAGAGAACACTCAATGCTTGGAAAGAAGATTTAGAACAAATAAGATAATCTTAAATATCTTTAATTTATTGTATTATTTATGCTTAGTGAAAAACAGATTTTGGAGATAAGAGAGCATCTTGATACTTCTCAAAATCCCTTATTTTTTTTTGATAATGATAATGATGGACTTGCAAGCTTTCTTCTTTTTCGGAGATTTATTGAAAGAGGACGGGGAATACCTATTAAATCATTTCCTGATTTGAATGTAACATATTTTAGGAAAGTTGTAGAGTTAAAATCTGATTATATATTTATCCTGGATAAACCAGTTGTTTCAAAAGAATTCATTGCAAAGGCAAAAGAGCATAATATTCCTATTGTCTGGATTGATCATCATAAAGTTGAAAAACCTGAGGAGGATTATATAAATTATTACAACCCTTTTTATAATGATGAAACAACTGAACCTGTTTCTTATTTATCTTATAAGATAACCAACAATAAAAAAGATATGTGGATTGCAATGATTGGCTGCATAAGTGACTGTTATATGCCTGATTTTTATCCAGATTTCGAAAAAAATTTTCCTGAATTAACTGTCAAAAATCCTAAATCCCCCTTTCAATTATTATATGATTCTGAGATAGGAAAAATTGCAAGAATACTTGATTTTTCTTTAAAAGATACAACTACAAATGTTGTTAATATGCTAAAATTTATGTTTAATGTGGAAAGCCCTATTGATATATTGCAGGAAGACACTAAAACAAAACAACTTCTAAAAAGATATGATTTAATAAATGAAAAATATCAGAAATTAATGGAAAAAGCAAGAAAACAAATTAATGAAAATCTTCTTTATTTCAAATATTCCGGAGATTTGAGTCTTAGTTCAAATATATCAAATCAATTAATTTATGAATTCCCAGATAAAGTTATAGTTGTTATATATGTCAGAGCTGAAACAGTTAATATTTCTATGAGAGGAAAAAGAGATATGCTAAAATTAACCAGAGATTGTATTGAAGGAATTCCAGGAGCTACAGGAGGGGGGCATGAAAATGCCACAGGAATTAGAATTGATTTAGGTAATTTACCACTATTTAAGAAGAGATTAGAAGGATTTGTTAATAAGAGTTAATTTGTTCTTATTTAATAGTAATAATATAATCTAAAGATTTATAAAATATTTTTTGCATATAAAACAATGGTATTAAATTTAGGTCAAGCACAAGAAAATTATAAAGAGTTTTTTGGAGAGATTATAGAACAAATGCCAAAATTAATAGCTGAAGGTAGAGTTCCTATGAATGTTAATCAATTAATGCAAAGAAGACTTGATGTAAGAAATGCTTCTCAAGATTTAAAAAGTTTTTGGATGGATAATTGTTTTGATACAGGTGATGCAGTTGTCTATCATCCGAAAGGTGGATTAAAGATTGTTCTTGATTCTCAATATTTAAGACAAATAACTCCAGAGAGTGAAATAAATAGTGGAGCATTAGTTTTAACAGAAGATGATTATAGATCAATGGAAGGAGAAGAATTCAAGAAAGGAAAACCTGGACAAGTAAATGAATGGCTTTCGAAACAAGATGTTAAATCTCATCCTGTATGGAAAGTTTTAGCTAGAGACCAAAATTTACTTAACGATTATGCTAATTATATTTTTGCAGAAGGAAAACAGAAATTTGGTTATGAGAGTACAATGGGAGTTTTCATAGATTCAGAAGAGTATGAGTTTGTACTTTTGCAACACTATAACTCAGAATTAAGGATGTGGTATGTCAACGGACTTGAGGATGGGTCTGATGCTGTTGGCTCGGACAATCTTGATGATGACGATGGTTATCTCGTCGGTATAGCGCCAGAGGCGCAGAGTACACTTGGCAAGAGTGTTCCTAAAATTTCAACTTATACTGTAACAGATTTAGAAGCTTTTGATAATGTAATAAAAGGATTAGAAGGTATTCTTAATCCTGATGTGTTGAAGCCTTTTGTACAATTAAGAGAGAAACTTTAATTCTATTTTACACAAATATTTTTATATTTTGATAATCTCTTTTTGAAACCTTTTTACATATCTTCTTTTTGTTTTTCCTTTGCGAGCGCCTTTCTAAGCCAACAACAGATTTTCTATATCATAAATTTTTGGATATAAATCATTGTTATTTTTCATATTATAAAATTTCAGGATATTGTCAAGTTATCATGATATGAATCATAAAAAAATGTTTAGAAAATAAGCAAATTTCTTACTCATGGTATTTTAATATTATTAATAAACTAAATTATCGTCGGTATTTGTTATTACAATTATTAAAGCAAATTTTATAGAATCTTTGATAATATTTTAGTTCTATTCATAAAATCTAGGATATCACGGCAAGTTGACAGTATCTTAATTCACTGTTTTGTTCGGAGTTAGTACATTTTAATTAGTGAACTATCTTTTTAACCTCTAAAAAGAACAAATTTTTTTACCGAAAGACCATTCCGGACAGAGTATAATTCACTCTTTTTATATATAAAAACCAAACCTTTATATGGGTATTTTATATTATTTTATAGAAATGACTTTCGAAAAGATATTAAAAAATTCTTGGAACGATTATAAAAAGAACTTTAAATCTATATTTAATTTTATGTTTGTTTTTAAAGGAATTCCTATCATATTATTTACATTAATTAGTATATATTTTATTTTTAATGACACAAATGTCTATAATCTTTTTATTAGCGAAATAAATTATAATAATCCTACACTTCCTTGGTATTATCTTATTACAAGTTGGATATTTGGATTAATTATGCTATTATTATTTCTTTTTATTTCCGGAGCACTAACCTCTTTATCATTAAGAAAAACTAAATTTAGTTATAAAGAATTAACAAAAGAGGGAAGAAGTGTATTTTCTAAGTATCTTTTATATAATATTGTTTATGTTTTCTTCTTATTCCTTTTATTTTTATTACTTATAATCCCAGGAATAATCTTTTTTGTTTATTGGATTTTTAGCCCCTATGTTCTTTTTGACAAGAAGAAAACTATTTCTCAATCATTAAAAGAAAGCAGGTATATAGTAAAGGGAAGATGGTGGAAAGTATTTGGTTATATTTCATTAATAGCATTAATTTATTTAGGAATAGCAATCATTTTTGGTATTATATCTCTTCCATTTTATATAATACAATTTATGAGCACATTTAATGGTACAATATTATCACCAAGATTCTTTGTATTCTCCTCAATATTTAGTGCTATTAGTAGTTTTCTAACAGAACTTGTTGCACTACCATTAAATATATTATTTTTTAAGAACTTTTACTCTGAACTTAAGAAGAAAAGATAAATTTATTCTTTAACTTTCAACACCAAGAATTTCTCCAGTTGCAAAGTCTATAATAACATCAGTTTCTGGACCATTATCAGCAACTATCTCAACAACATAAGTTTTCTTGCCAAATTTTGCTTCTATTGCAACATCAGTAACTTCTCCAGGAACTCTTTCTAATGCTATTCTTTTTGCATCTTCTTCTGTAATAGTTGCAGCTTCATTAGAATCAGATTCTTTGATGTCATCAACTGGACTTGGGAATGTATTTTTTCTTAGTTCTATTAATTTTACTTGTTCACCGCTTTCAATACCAACTTCTGATGCAACACCTGCAATTTTCGGACAATAATATTTATATTCCTCATCTCCTCCAGGTTCTAATGGATTCCAGTCCTTAGTTTGCAAGCAATTATCAAAAGTTCCAATAGGGGTTGTTATTTTTTCATTTAGTGAAATGATTTCTGCTTTATCTTCTGCAAATCCTTTGTAATATTCCTGATAATAAACCTCTCCAATTTTCGGGTTTGCTTTCATTACAATTCCTGGTTTAGCTCCATCAACTCCTGTTTCCCAAGAACCTTCTGTACTAACAACTTCACCAAGCACAATTTCTTTAGATTCTTCTCCAAAATACCAGACATTTCCATCCTTATCTTGTGCATACCAATCTTTTGTATCCTCTATTAAACTTCCATTTAGCCAAACCCTATCCCATACAACAGTAGTTTTCACTCCCATAACTTCTTTTTCCTCTTCTGTAACATATACTTCTGTTCTTTCAATACCCTCTTCCACTTCTCCTTCATAAACATATTTTGTTTTTGGAGTAAATGTTAAGTATCTGTTATTTATTATATGCGAGAAATCTGAAGGATTGATAATAGGGTTATAAATTTCTTGTTTATCTGAAGGTTTATTTTTATTCCAATAATTAAATAATATAATGTTAATAACTACAATAGCTATTATAAGAAGAATAAGTAAAAAAACGATATTTCTTGCTTTCATAATTAAATTATAATAATGTACTTTATAAATTGTATAGTACAATTATCAAATTAACGTTCTCCAGCTAAAACTCTGTGCTGCACTTGATATAATAAATCCCATCTTATATTCTGGGCAGTTACTTCTAAACCTGCTCCAGGCACTTCAATTGATGAAAAATCCTTATCATAAGTTTTTGTTTTAATCAATATTTTATTTCTTCTTCCCTGAAGAGAACCAAATTCACTATTTTTAGAAACTTCTTTTAATCCCACATTTATGCATGGTCTTTTATCTCTGAATGAAAGTGCTGCAATATATCTCAAAACATTTCCTTTACTTTGAGCTTTTTCAGTGTCTCTTCTAAATCCACTATCTAAATCTTGTAAATTTCTTACAAACTGAGAATTATTTTGTTCTGATAGGTAATGTTCCGGAATAAATGGTATTACTTCAACATGATCTTCTCTTATATTATACCCTGCAGTTCTTGAAAGTATTACTATCTTTCTTGCAACATCTTTTCCACTCAAGTCAATTGTGGGATTTGATTCAGTATAGCCTAATTCCATAGCTTCAGTTACAATTTCTGATAATCTTCTTCCTTTTTCTAATTCAGTTGTTAGAAAACTAAGTGTTCCTGAAAGACAACCTGATATTTCTGTTGGTGAATCTCCTAAGTCTCTAAGATCTCTGATATCATTAATCGTGTTTGCTCCTGCCATAACACAACATCTATATCCATATCTCTGAGTCTCTCGCGTTAAATCCTGAAAACTATCATAATCACAATTTATTAAAGGGTTTTTATTTGCAGTCACAATTGAATAATTAGTTAGTTCTATAACCCTTTTATGAAAATCATTTAATAATTGACTATCTGTAGCATCAACAAAAGCTAATCTTTTATTATCTCTTTTATCTTTGTTTTTTTGGCTTTCAACTTTTGATAATATATCATCTATTGAAGAATTTTTTTCTCCATTTTTTAATTTTCTTTCAGAAAATTCTATTGCTCTATGATAATCAATACCCTCTCTATCATAAATATAAGAAGATTTAGAAGCAAGCCCAATTATTCTTGTTGGATTTTCATGCAAAGTTTCATTTGTATCTTGTTTCTCAAAAATCTGTGATATGAGTGTTTTACCAACTCTTCCTGTTGCACCTATTATAAAAATGTCCTGTATCATACTCTTTTAGATTATATTCAATATTTTTAAGGATTATTGTTTACTAGAAGATAAATAATATTAAAAACTTCTATATTACTTAGAATTAAGGGTTAATATTTAATGGAAAATCTATATTCATTTTCTTCATTATTTTATTTAAAATTTCAGACCTTTTTTTAAATCCTGAAATGCCGATCCCAATTACTTCATTTGTTTTATTATCTTTAAAGAGAGTTATACCCCTTTTATTAGGTACTTCTTCACCATAATTTGGAGTTGGAGTTCCTGCAAATATTTCCAAATAATCTGATGGTTTATCATAATATAAACTCATTGTTCCTTTTTTCATTTTAAATTTTTTAGTATTATTTATTTAGAATTAATATTTTTCAATTTGAAAGGTAATGAAAGTTTGATTTCATCCAAATCCTTTGTTCTTTTTTTGAAACTATGTATTGCTACACCTTTTACTTCTTTTGTTGATTTATCCACAATTTGAAATATTCCATCTCCTAAATTATTAAAATAGCAATTTGAGATATCTCCATCAGTTATCTCAAGGAAATCTCCTTCTTCATCGTAATAAATATTTAAATTTTCCATTTTGAACCGGTTATTCTATTAGTATAAAACGATGTTATTATAAATCCTTCCCCATTTAAATATTTAATTGAAACTAATAGATATCTTTCTTCAGGAGGCATAACTTTAAACTCCTTATAAAAATATCTTACACTTTCATCTTTCTCATTATATCTTATAGTAGTTGGATTTTTTAGAACAAGTTGAATATTTTCTATTGAATCTTGCATATGTGGATGTTTTTGAATATGCTTCCATTGTTTTTCAGTCAGCCTAATTTTTCTTTTTGTTTTGTCAGTTATTTTAAAAATATTGGTCATAAATAGAATATATTATTTTGTTGTTATAAAATTAACTGATTTGAAAACGGATAAGGACGAGCTTAGTTTTAGTTATTGTTCAAGTTTATTTGAGGCTTTTCTGAACTATAAAAAAGTTTATACTTTTTATAGCATGATAACGAACAGAAATCTCCTACTAAAGTGAATCCCAAATCTTGGTTACCAATTACTTCAGAGTTTTCTTTATCACAAACAAGACAAAAGTATTTTTGTTTATTCATAGATAATGAACTGATATTGAGTTTATAATCATATAGAATATAATGGGATTGCAGATATTTCTATAAAAACAGAAAATTTACTTAGGAAATTGAATTAAGTAAATAAATTTAACTAAAGAAAAAACCCCTACAATTGGACAAAAGGTGTGAACGCCCGCGCCTAGTAGAATATCAAAATGGTTATAATCCCTGGAAATTAAATTTTATTTTCCTTAAATTCAAACAACCTCAACATTCAATTTAGCTAGCTCTTGCTTTAATATACTAATTAATTCTTCTTTACTTGTTTTTAGTTTCTCATCTCTTTTTTCTTCTTTAGCCTCCTCTATTTTTAGGTTATCAATTTCAAGGCTAACCTCTTTTATTTTGAGATATACTTCTTGAGTTTCATCCTTTTTTAGGTTTTTTTCATGATATGTTGTTTCTTCTATTTTGGCTCTGATTTGCTTTACCTTTTCCAAAATTGTTTCATTACTTAATCTCGCTTCTTCTAGTAACTCAATTATAGCCTTCCCATTATCTTTTTTAAAATTTATTTGAAAATTTTCTCTATGATCTTTAACTATTCTCATTTGTCTAGGGTTTATATGGAAGAAATTAGCAAGGGCCTTGAAATCAAGAAGTTGATTTAATTCTAAAATATCCTTTTTTGACTCCTCTCTAAGGGATTTAATCTTTTTTTGTTTAGTTAAGTTCTCTAGATAAGCGGGGCTAGTCTTAATTTCCTCTAAATTTTGTTTTAAAATTCTATTTTCCTCTTCTTTCCAACTTATTTTTTTATTCAAATTTGATTCCTTCTCTAGAGTTTTATTGATTTGAGTAATTGTATCTAATCTTTCTTTAATTATCAGAAGATCCTTAAAAGAATCTGTAATAGGTTTACTCCCATCAAAAATTTTTAATAGATCTTTAGAAAAAACTTTTAGGATTTCATTTATACTTGCCATTTCTTTTCCAATTAAAATTGTAGCCCTTTCATAATTCTTAAATGATCTTTTATTAAAATCAAAGAAAATCTTATCTATTCTCTCAATAAATTTCTCTAGTTTAGGTTCTTCTAGTTTATTCAATCTTTCAATTAAGTTTTCCACAGATTCTATATATTTCTCTTTGTTATCAGCTACAATATTTTTAATTTTATCTTTTTCCTTTCTTGCCTCAACATCAAAATTCTCCAAAATTACTATTTTCTCTCTAAGCTCCTTAATAATATCCTCAATCTTCTTTCTAATCATAAAGAGAATCTCTTTTTCCTTAAGCTCATTTTCCTTTATTTTTCTTTCAATCCAGTCTTTAATCTCAGAAAAAGCCAGCTTTTCTATAACAATTTCTTTAACATTATCTGTCTTAGCTATTTTTCTAAAAAAATCAAATATCCCCATTCTATCTTCCTAGAAATTTTATTATATAAAGTTACGCCCGCGCCGAGATTTGAAAACGGGCATAGCCGAGTTTACTTTTAGTTATTACTTAATTTATTTAATATCTTTTTCAATTTTCATCCACATTTGAAAAGTTTATAAATATGATTTTACTTAAGATAATATGAGAAGTTATATTTATCGTGTAGTTGGCTTTATTGGTGTTGTGTCCTTTATTCTTCTTTTTCAATTCATTGATGGTACTGTACTAGGTGAATACGAGGGTATGGCAGCACTATACAGTTTGATATTTATTTTGTTATCATTAATGATACTTTTTACTCCTCAAAAAAAGATTGGTTTACTAACAGATATTTCTTTAGGGGTAGTAATATTATCTTTTTTGGTAGCTTTAATAGGATTTCTAAATCCACCATCATCTGAAGGGTCGGTTGGTTCTGCTGTAAATGCAACACCAATGACGGCTCTGTTCTATAAAACTTTAGTACCTCTATTCATTATAATAGGTATTATTACATTTATTGTTTTGTTAGTAGGTTTAATAAAGAAAAATACTTTTAAGAAATAACTAAAAACTTATTCTAAAAAACTCGGGTAATAGAAAAAAGCCCGAGTTTGTCTCTATATTTTAACTCGGGTATGGTACGCCCGCGCCGAGATTTGAACTCGGGTTGCTACCGTGACAGGGTAGAGTGATAACCGCTACACTACGCGGGCTTTGAGTGTTTCTTTCTCAAAGAAGGATATTAATTTTTATTTTTAAATCTTATTGTTTTAACAAAGTTTAAATATATATTCTATTTTTGTTTAAAATACAAAAAGAGATTATAATACATTTATATGGCAGACTCTAAGAAAAATAATAAATTGGACAAAGAATCAGATATTTTTGAACAAAAACTAAAAAAATCTGAGGAAGATAAAAAGTCGAAAAATATTGCTAAAAAAGATAATAAATCTAAAACCAAAACAAAAAAATTTATTCCCATTTATACAGAAAATAAACCTTCCCAACAACCAAAAAAATATGAGGCTGAAAGAAATGTAAAATCTTTTGAGGATACAAGGAGTTCAAGAAGATTTTTGGCAGTAATTCTTATACTTTTTATTTTTCTTTTGCTGCTTATATTTTTTTATTTCTTTTATAGGGATATTCCTTTATCACGAGAAAGCATTGAGGTTCCTGTAGAAATAAATAAAACTTTTGAATTAGTTATTGAAACAACCGGTCCTGTGAAACAGTTTTATCCAAATATGAAATTTAATCATAATAATATAAGTTATAGAATTAATACTAATTGCAACATTAATCATAGAACTAGAATAACTGGGGCTTTTGATGAATTATCAGATGAGGTTAAAATTATAAGTTTTATTGAAACTAATTCTGATAATGCAGATATTGAAGTAATATGCCCTAGTGATAGAAACAAGGTTATTCCAGAGGAGGAAAATGACTTTTTTGTTGCAGGCGAAGGAGGGGCAAAACAAATTATACAGACAAAAAGATACAATATAATAAAAGATGGTGCAATATTATTGTACGAAAATCCTGAAGATAAATTAGTATGCAATTGGCCAAATGTAGAACTGCATGAATTAATACATGTTTTTGGATTTAATCATTCTAGTGATGAAAATAGTCTTATGAATCCAATACTAAAATCTTGCGATCAAAGACTGGATAAATCTATTGTAAATGATCTAAAAAGACTTTATTCTGAAAAAAATCTCCCTGATCTTTATTTTGAAGATATAAATGTTGTAAAAAAAGGAAAATTAATTGATTTTAATCTTACTGTTAGAAATTCTGGAAGTGTTCCTTCAAATCTTGTTAATTTTAGTGTTTTTGACAGCGGAAAACTAATAAAAACAAGCAGCTTAGGTGATGTGAATTATGGTGCAGGAGTTTTTGTCCAAATAGTAAACTTCAAGTTAAATTCTAGAGATCCAGATAAATTAAGCTTTGTTATAGATTCTGAAAATAATATCGAAGAAATTGATAAAAATAATAATAAGGTTGATATAGATTTTGAATAATTATTAAAATCAAAAATAAAAATTTGTAAGATAAATTAGATAGATTCTTTATCTGAATCTTCTTCTTCCTCTTCATCATCTTCAGAGTCATCTTCTTCTATTTCTTCCTCTTCAGTTTCTTCTTCTGATTCTTCATCCTCAGATTCCTCAACTTCTTTGTTATCACTTTCTTCTTCTGACTCTTCTTTGTCTTCAGACTCTTCTTCCTCTTCCTCAGAATCTTCTTTCTCTTCATCCTTAGAATCTTCATCTTCTTCTGAATTATCGTCTTTGTATCCGTTTTTTCCTTTTTTCATCTTAAAGAAATTTAATTTAATTAAAACTAAATTATATTTAATGCTTTTTAAATGTTTGGGAAATTGTTTTTTATTGAAAAATCTCCTTCGGCAAGAGTAAAACAATACCGTTTGGATCTTTTTTTATAAGATTAAGCAACTCTTCTTATTCTTCCAGCTTTAACATCTTCTAGGCTTTCTTTTACTTGATCTAAAAGATCATTTTGTTCTTTTTCTTCTTCTACCATTTTATTATAGATATTGAGAAAATTCTCTTCACTGATTTTTCCTAATTTTAATACACTCTTCAAGGTTCCTATTTTTATTTCTTTATGCATAGGAACTACTGTTCCAACCTTTCCTTCAGGAGTCATTTTTGTAAGAATAACATGACTTCCTCTTTGTCTAACAATACTAAAACCGAGTTTGTTACAAAGAATTTTCAAACATTCTTTTCCAGAAACCTTTCTAAGATGTGGCATTTGAAACCTCAAAGGTTGTCAAAAGAGATTTTGTTTTAGTTTTTAGAGGGAATTCTTCTAAGTATAATTCAGTAGCTTCTTTTAAATTTTCTAGAGCTTCTTCTATAGTTTCTCCCTGACTTGCAGTTCCAGCTTCAGGGCAAATAGCAACATACATATCTTCTTCTTTGGTTATAATAGCGTTTAGTTGTACCATTTTGTTTAATTATTAAAGAATTAAGGAATTATAAGGTTTTCTATCTTCTTATTCTTGTAACCTAATTCTTGCTCTCTTTGATCTTTTTCTTTTTTCTATTATTCTATTTTGACACTTAAGACAGTAAGTTACTTTTCTTTTAAGAGAAAATCTTCCTTTTCCCTTGCCTGTTTGTGCCTTTCCAAATCTTCTGTAAACTCTATGAGTAGAGTGACTATTACAAGAATAACAAATTTCTTCAATATACTTGTTTCCGATTTTAACCTCCACAGGAATTTATCTTATCCCGTGGAAGATTTGTCGAATATCATAGTAATTTTATATAAACATTCTTTAAATAATTTTATTTTAATTTTATAGTTAAGAAAAAGTACTTTTGGCAGATGTAATATCAAAAGATTCTGAAAAAACGACAGATTTAAATAGAATTTACTCCCTTTATATTTTATGATGAAAGAAAAAAAAGATTTCAAAAATATAGTTTATTATGATAAAGATGTAGATGATATACAAATCTATAATAAGGACAAAGAAGATCTTGTAGATAGAAATTTTATGTTTGATGATTTTATTTTTAGTGTTACTAAAGATGGTAAAATTGTTGGATTAGAAATTAGAAGTGTTTCTAATTTTCTTAGAGAATATGGAATTGATTCTTCAATTTTACTTAAAATTAAAGGGGCAAAATTAAAGGTAATTCCAAAGAGGGATCTTATTTTTATAGGAGTAGATTTTCTAGTTGATGAGAAAAATCAAGTTATTGAAAAAAGAATTCCAATAACCCACCTGCCAATTCATAAAACGCTTTATTTATCTTCCTAAAAGAGTTTTTTATGTTTTTTCAAAATATAATCCCTAAATTTCTCAAAATTTCTGTTAATAGGAATTGCATTGATTAATTCAGGAGGATTTTTTTCTATATTTATTGAATAGATAATATAGGTTCCATCTTCTCGAACATAAAAGAAATCATAATTGTTGTAACCAGTTAATCTTTTTCTAAAATTAATCATTTTTATCTTATCAAATCTGTTGAAATAATCTGCCAATAATTTCTCATTTGTATCTTTACCTAAAATAGATATTTCATAATGTGTTCTCTTTTTCAAATCACCAAAAGATAGATATTTAATTTTCTCAACTATTTTTCTAATTTCTTCTTCTTTCAGATAAATAATTATTTCCTCTTTTTTCATTATTATAATCAAAGAAAAGATATATATTAAGATTATCCCTCTGGCAATAGGCGTCTTATTAGTTCGGTTCTTGTGGATTTTATGTCTATCAACATAGATTTTTATAATATAACCCTTATGTTGGAGATTCTTTACAAATAAAATATATAAGAGAAAAAAGATTCAATGGACATAGAGTCTATTTTGTAATATTTGAAGATCTAAAAGCTGTTTTAATTGTAGCAATTAGTGATAAGAAAACACAGCAGAAAACTATCGATTTCATAAGAAATAATTTAAATGAGTATAGAGAATTGCTAAAAAGAATTTTAGATAGATAAAGGTTAATTTAAATCAACTATTTTTCCTTGTCTTAAATCTTCTAATCCCATTTCTAGCTGTTCCTCTACACTTGGCAAAGATTCTTCTTCAGTAAGCCTTTCTTTTATTATATCTATATCTTTTTGTAACTGGTTTAATTTTTCTAATATATCTTTATTTGTTATTTGTTCCATTGTAAATTATTAAAGAATTAATATATTATAAGGTTTTCTGTTATTTATCTTCTCTTAATTTATTTAACACTTGAATCATCGCTTCAGTATCTAACTTGCAATACTTCTTTAAATCGTCTCTAACCTTTTTAACTTCTTCTTTACTTGCTTTATTTCCATCTATATCTCCAAGAGTAATATAAGCATATTTAATAGAAGCTTGCATTCCATTTGCAATTTCCATTCCTTTGTAAGTCATATTAGTTAAAGCTGGAAGAACATATTTTATTGAAGCAGAACCTTCTTGTTTTCTATCGTAGTAATCAAAATTTCTAAAAGGAATAAGCAAGTCAACCATTCTTTCAATTAGATTTTTTACAGATTCTTTTTCTAAAGGGAAAAACTCTCCAATTTCTTTTAATCTGCCCTGTTCAAATGGTTGATTGTAAACAATAATTGAACCTTTTGTTCCTAACTTTCTTTTTAGGGTATTGATAAATTTCTTTCGAGGGTCTAACTTTTCTGAAGCAATAAAAGAATAATGGGTCTTCTTTCCTTTTTCATCTATTTTATGAACTGAAAACTGGAAAGGAATTTGTTGATAAGGTTTCAAACCATTATAAAGAGGAATGGCAGCGTAATAAGTTTCAAAATCTAAGAAGTATAGGGGATATTTTAAAGTCTTAAGAAAATCTTTTATTGCATTTTTATCTATGTGAATCTTTCCAGTTTTCTCGCATTCTAACTGAATCTGTTGCCTGTTTCCTAATTCAAAACCCGTAGGAATATCTTTTATTGCTAAAACTCCCTCTTCAAATAAATCCCAAGAATTTTGTCCTCCACGATACAAATCAAAAACAGAGTTCTCTTTAGGCAAAAAAGCCCAACATTCATGTTTCATAGGACATTCATAAGGTTTATTACAAAACTTACCAATCTTAATATTTGGTTCTTTTGAATCAATAACCTCTAACATAGATTTAATTCTTTCAGGAACAAGTTTTATTTCTTCTGTGACATTTTTTGAAACATCTTCTTTAACAAACAATTCAGAAGGATTAATTTCTCCTTGCCTGATATATTGATTATTTATATGAAGTAAAAAACACTTATTTATTTTCAATCCAGCTTTCTCGTAAACATACATCTGAAAAGCAATGTCTTGTAAATTAACATCTTTAACTTCTGTTGAAGATTTAACCTCGATAATATTCCATTTCCCGTCTTTTGTTGGTTCTAGAATATCTGCTCTTGAATAAAGCCTATCAACTGTAAAAGCTGGCTCAAATAAAGGTTTATTTTCTTTCAATAGTTTTTTAGTCTCTTCCAAATTTTTAGAGAAATCCTCGTCTTCAATATCTATTCCTTCAGGGAATAACTTTTTAGCATATTCACCAACAATATGACCTTCATCAAATAGTTTTTGTTGTTCTTCATCAATTTCTGGTAATCTCACTTTATCATTTACCGAAATCCAAAGGAGTTTAGGACATTTAATTCCATTAAGATATTTTGATTTTGACAGCTGTTGTTTATTAAATTCTTTCATTTTAGCTTTTCCATAATTTTGAGTATGTCAGAAAACTTATTTATCTCAAAGTCAGCTCCAGACTTTCCTGTTTTTGGAGGGTTCTCTACACCATATCTTGCAAAGCATGTCTTTATTCCTAGCTTTTTAGCAGTATTAATATCTCTTTCAATTCTATCCCCCAACATTAAAGCTTCTTCTGGCTTTATTTTTAATTTTTTTAGTGTTATCTTAAATGGAGTAGAACATGTCTTTTGTTTTTTTACATCTCCTTTAGTTATAACAACCTCAAAAAAAGAGTCTAGTTTCATTGTTATTAATCTTGTCCATGCCTGCAGAGTAGGAGCATCACTTATTACAGCTAATCTATACTTTTTCTTAAGGCTAATTAAAATAGGAATAACATTAGGATACGAAACAAGATAAAACTCTTTAACTTTTCTATAGGCTATAATTCCAGAAGCAATAATCTTGTAATTTATTCTACCCTCTAACTTTTTAAGTAGTTTTTGGAATATCTGTTGATATTCTATTCCATATTTATCATAAAGTTCGTAAAGAGCTTTCAAGACATCTTCTTTTTTAACTTCTAATCCAGCTTCAATCATCGCATCAACAGATGCTTCACAGCTCTTTCTCTTCATTTGCATAAAATCAATTAGTGTGTTGTCAATATCAAAAAGAATAGCTTTTATCACCATGATTTATACAAATTAAAGTATTATAAAAATCTTTTTACTTCTCTTTTGTATTTAGGCATACAAGATAAAAGAATTAATTACCTTTAAATCTTACTAAATAATTACCTGATTGTTTATAGCATATAATTACAAAGTTTAAAGCTTGTGGTATTATATCTCCCTCGGGCAAACTCCCATTTTTACTTTGTTATTTTATTTGTCTTATTGTTGTATTTTTCTCAAAGTCAAAATGCTCGGAGTCGAAACAGGAACTAAATAATCTATTCAACATATTGCCAGAGATTAATCATTAGTTTTTATCAGACTCTTGCCTGATGATTAATATCCCTCGGGCAGGGTTTGAGGAATACCCCTATTTTTTTCTCTTAATCTTCCTTAAGTAGTCCAAAGCTTCATTGCTAGAAAACATATCTTCTCTTTTCATATCTTTAATTTCTTCAAGCCTGTCTTTCATTTCATCACTTAATTCTAACTTGCTTTCTAAGTAATCTTCAAGAATCCTTTTTATAACTTCATTATAACTCTCTCTTTCTACGATCCTTAATCTTTTTAAGATGTTTGCGGTTTCTCTTTCAACTTTTATCATAGTTTCATTTTCCATAGTTATACCAAGGTTTAACCATTTATAAACCTTGTTCTGATATAATTCTTCTGATAATTTTATCCATTTCTTTTAATTGGTTTTTATTATATGCTTTATCTCTGAGTTTGTATCCAACACAATATACCTTTCTATCTATTACTTTTAGAAATAATCTCTTTTTACCTATTCTTAATCTTCTTAAATTTGTTCCTCCAACATTAGAAGTATTCTGATATAATTTGGGTAGTATCTCTTTTAGTTTATTATCAACTTTAATGAATTCTTCTTCACTAAAATCTTCAAAGTCTTTCAGACACTGTTTAAGCCAGATAACCTCTAAATTAGTCTCCTCCATATAGTTAGATGGTTTTGTATATTTTAAATGTTTACAGAATAAACAATCTCCCTCGGGCAAATCTCAATCCTTTATTTTGTGATAATTTGCAGATTAATTAAAATCAAGAATTTCGGTCGAACAATAGAATTACTTTTTTTCTTGTCCAACCTATTGCCCGAGATTTTTGATAATATTGCTTTGCAATATTATATATCCCTCGGGCAAACTCCCATTTTTACTTTGTTATTTTATTTGTCTTATTGTTGTATTTTTCTCAAAGTCAAAATGCTCGGAGTCGAAACAGGAACTAAATAATCTATTCAACATATTGCCCGAGAATTATGGATAATATCACTTTAGTGATATTATATATCCCTCGGGCAAGAGTCGAACTTGCTTTAAGTGGTCTACAGCCACCTGTAATAACCGTTATACGACCGAGGGTTAATATAAAATAATTTGGTTTGATATGTATTTAAAGTTTATTAAAAGAAAAATTAAAAGGATAGGAAATTATTTTATTATCTTAATACTCTTTTTGATTCATTCACAAAAAAAGATCTGTTTGATGTTGTATGTTTTAATTTTCCTTCTTTGTCATAAGTTACACCTGCAGCAGGAAGTTCAAATCTTCCGAATACTCCTACTTTAGAGTATATTATATATGTGAAGATTCTTCTTTCACCCTTTATCATTGAACGTATATTCCATTCAACTCTCCTGTGCTGTTTATCAACTTTATCAGGATGGGTTACACCGAATTTTTCATAAAGTTCAACTAATGGAGGAAGTTTATCAGCAACGTGAATATTATCTAAGAACTTATATGAAGTTAAAGTTAAAGTTACCTTTAGTGCAAATTGTCCTCCCTTTGTTTTTACAAAAGAAACTTCTTTTCTTATTGATAAGTCGCCTTCTATCGATCTTTTTATAAAATAAACAATTGCAATAATCAATAAAGCGATTATTATAGGGAAGGTATAGTTAGTTTTTGAGATCACCTTTAATTCCTCGTTTGGGATCAGTGTTTTTCTCCAGATGTAAATTCTTTTCAATCCAGATGAATATATTTCTGCAGGCAGGATATTATTTGTAGTAAACAAATAAGATAATAAATCCTTTTCAATGTTTACCTCGGCTTCTCTTCTGGTGTTTCCAACATTTCTTTTTGTTATTTCAGTTCTTCTTACAATCAAACCTTCTTTTACTTCATCTGTTTCTATATCACTTTCTTCCAAAAAATTTGTTATAGCTTCCTTTGAGATTCTATTTCCCTCGACATTTAAATTGGTTTTTATTATATATCTCCCAGCTTCTGAGGTCTTTAGTTCATTTTTGTCAAGAGGTATTATAACTTCTTTTGTTTCTTTTGGACTAAAACCAAAACTATCAGTATAATCAAAAAATGCACTATTCATTTTTAAATTAACATCTGAAAGAGAAGAGTCAATAGTATTTCTTAATATTATTTTTATATTTTCTGATTTTGGATTTATGTTTTCAGGCATTACAGATATAACATCTTCTAAGTTAACAAAGTTTATAGTTAGTTGACTTGTTTGTATTTCACCCTGAGAATTTTTAATATTATATCCAAATGGCACGGTTCCACTTTCAACTATATTTGCATCTTGCGGCTTTACTGCAGCTGTTATATATTCTGTTTCACCAGCACTTATTATAAAAGGACCTTTTGGTGTTATTTCAATTCCTGTTATAGAATAAATTGTAAATGCATTATCCCCCTCCAGGTTCTTAATTGAAATATTAAAAATAGCAGGCTTATCTAATTCATTTACATAATCATTATTCACAGTTTCAGTTTTTATATCAAGGTTAATTGCAATAATATTATTCAACAAGAATAAAGATGCAAGAATACATATCATCAATAACAACTTCTTTTTCATGTTAAAGATACTAGGATGGAATATATAAATATTATTAGTTATTCTTATATATTTACTGTTCAACCTTTGCCTCAAGTTCAAGAAAATCTTTGCACTGGTTTATTAACTCATTTAATTCAAGGATTGCCTTTTTTCCGTATTCCTCTATCCTTGTTCTTATTATGTACCTGTCATAAATTCCTCTCATAAACTTCCAAAAAGGCTGATTTTCCCATCTTTCTTCATAGTCTTTCTCAAGGATAACTGAAAAGGATATCTCAATTAATCCTGAGTCCATACTTATTTCCTTTCCTTCTTTCTTGACGGCAATCTTTTTCATTCCTAGAATTCTCCAATTCATTGTAATAACAAATCTAAAATAGTCTGAAACCTTTTTTTTAGCTTCCCATTTTATTTCTACGTCTTTAGAATCCCCGCTAACTTTCTCTGAATAGGATTTTTCATTAATGAAATAACCCTCATTTGTTATCCATTCATATAAAAAACTATAAAAGTCCTTAAAATTGAACACTCCGTTGTGTTTTATTTTTCCCTTATATAATATATCTTTTTCAGACATCTTTTAATCCTCTTTTCTTTTAATCGAAAGAAATCAATTATTTAAACATTTTTATTACCCTGTTTTTCCATTTATTGTTATAAAAGATATATTATATAGTATATATTTCAGCTTTATATAATACTTAAAAATATAATCTATATGAAGTGAATATGAGTGAAAAAGGGCCGATTTACATATTTCCTGAGAATATTGACAGAACTATAGGAAGAGATGCACAAAGAAACAATATTTTAGCTGCAAAACTTGTTTCTGATAGTATTAAAACTACTTTAGGTCCTAAGGGAATGGATAAAATGCTTGTTGATGCTGTCGGTGACATAACAGTTACTAACGACGGTGTTACTATTCTAGACAAAATGGAAATAGAACATCCTGCAGCAAAAATGATGGTTGAAATTGCAAAGACTCAGGAAAGTGAAGTAGGAGATGGAACAACTACAGCAGTAATGCTTGCAGGAAAACTTCTTGAGAATGCTGAAAAACTTCTTGATAAAAAAATACATCCTACTGTAATAACAAAAGGATATAGTATTGCTGCTGATAAAGCAAGAGAATTTCTGAATGAATTAAGTTTTAATATAACTAGTGAAAGAACAGATGTATTAAGGCATGTTGTAATGACTGCAATGACAGGAAAAGGTGCGGAGAGAGTGAAGGAGAAATTTGCAGACATAATAGTTGATGCAATAAAACAAGTTGAGGAAAATTCAAATGTTGATCTTAACAACATAAAGATTGTCAAAATAAAAAGTGAAGGGGTTGAAGATACTGAATTAATAAAAGGAGTAATAATTGACAAGGAAAGAGCTTCAATAGACATGCCAAAGAAAGTTGAAAATGCAAGAATTGCGCTTATTTCTGATTCACTCGAGTTAAAAAATCCTGAAGGTGATGCAAAAATATCTGTTTCAACTCCAGATCAACTGCAGAATTTTGTTGAAAGACAGGAAATTTACCTCAAAAGCATTGTTGAAAAGATAAGGAATAGCGGGGCAAATGTTGTATTTTGCCAGAAAGGAATTGATGATGTTGTTCAATATTATCTTGGTAAGTATAATATTTATGCTGCTAGAAGAGTGGCTAGATCAGACATGGAAAGTTTAGCAAATGCAACTGGAGGAAAGATAATTACAAATGTAAATGAGATTTCTCCTGATGAATTAGGTGAGGCAAAGATTGTTGAAGAGATAAAACATGCAGATGAAGCAATGACCTATGTTAGAGGCTGTGAAAATCCAAAGTCAATAACTATAATCATACATGGAGGAAGCACTCATGTCATGGATGAAATGGAAAGAGCATTAAAAGATGGATTAGGCGATGTTTCAACAGTTATCAAAGACAAAAAAATAGTTGCAGGAGCAGGAGCAATTGAAATTGAACTTTCAAGGAGATTAATAAAATTTTCAAACACGCTCTCAGGAAGAGAAAGATTAGCTGTTATTGAATTTGCAAATGCACTGGAATTTATCCCTATAACTTTGGCTGAAAATGCAGGGCTTGATCCTATTGATGTTTTGAATGAATTAAAAGTAAGCCATGATGCAGGAAATGCAAACTTCGGAATAAATATTTTCAATAATAAAGTTCAGGATGCTTTAAAAGAGGGTATTATTGAACCTGCAAAAATAAAGAGACAGGCAATAAGCTCTGCAACTGAAGTTGCAATAATGATATTAAGAATAGATGATGTTTTGGCCTCAAAACCCAACAAGAGCTCTCCTGGAATGGGAAGAGGCAGTTTTGGCGGTTTTAATCCTGATGTTGATTAAGAATTTTCTATCAAGAGGTAGTGATTTTTTTTATAAAAGTTTAAAAATAGAATATTATTCAAAAAAATATGAATATTAATAATTATTTTCAAAAATCTAGAAGTTATGCCCTAACATCTACACTTGGTCTTAGTTTACTTGTTGGATGTACTGACATAAGAGATGAGGTATCTCCTATTTTGCATGAAGATGCAGTTGTGGTTGATACAGTTTACACACCTTCAATACATGATTCTAATCTTGCACCAACTATTACTGGATTTACTTCAAATGATGGACCTCATTTGGGGTTTGCTATAACTTCTGTAGATGTTCCTGAAAAATATGGTGTTGTTTTTAAATGTCAACACGGAAAATTCATTTCCCAGGGAGCTGACAAAAGACACAAAGATTTATGGAATAGACTGAATGAGGGGGATGCAGTAGATATTACTTATAAAGAATTTTATAAAACAACTTATGAAGATAGTGATGGAAATGGCGAGAAAGAAGTTATTGAGAGAAGATTAATTGGATATGATTTCTTGGATGCTCAACCTAAAGATGTTAAGAATATGAAGGCAGAACCTAATTAATAATTTATTTATTTGTTAGTGGTAATGAGTTATTACAAAGTTTTAAAAACTCCTGAATTAGAATAAATCTATCTTTAAGGGAGGTAAAATGCCTAAAAAATCTGAGGACGAATACGAAGACGACGAAGAAGACAGCGATGACGAAGATGAAGACATTGAAGAGGAAAGCGAGTCAGAAGATAGCAGCTACGGCTAATTCTTTTTAATTTTTTTATATTTTTTAAATCTTATTTTTATTTGTGTTTTTTATATTTTATGGATAGATATAATAAACAAAATTTAAATACCTAAGAATAATATTAATATATAGAATGGTTAAGAATAATTTATTATCAAAAACTTATCTTTTTTTTAAAGATAAGAATTCTGAACTTGTAAGGGATTATAATGAACTGATTAATTTAATTGAAGGAGATAGAATTAAACTAGAAGAGCCTTTTGATGGATTGGTAAAAATCAGAAGTGGAAATTATGTTGTAAAAAAAAGAACTTATCCTGATAGAATGGTATTAAACAATATTTCAGCAGGAAATGCAGACACTCTTTCAAGATATTACTTGTTAGAAAGAGAAACTGAAAAATAATTTTAAAAAATCATCAACTTTTATTTTTAATTACATTCTCCATCCTCGCATGTTGCATTGCATGTGTATTCTTTCCAAATAACATCTCCATTAGAACCACAATATACCTCGGAAAGAATTCTATCATCAAGACATATATCATACCATTCTGCACCGTTTTTATCAGTCACTTTCCCTATTTTTTCATAATCTACTTTTCCTTCGTCATCTGTGCAGAGGTTTTCATAGGTACAATTAACTCTTGTGTCTGGTTTTTTCTCTGTTATATTGCATTCTTTAGGCAAGTTGCATGTTCTGAAACTAGTGTTACTTGCAAGGCATTGGCTCCATTCTGTACAATTCCAGAAACAACAGTCCTTTTTTACTTCAGGTTTATTTTTAGTTGTGCTGCAATTATTTTCATCAACACAGCTTCTTTCTGAATAATTGCCGTTGCAAACACTCCAACCTTCACACTTCCAACTTTCAGTACACACTTCCAGTGTTTCAATTGTGTTATTTGTATTATTTTGAGAAGAATTTTCTATATTCTCTATAGTTTCAGGCGATTTATTATTAAAGTAAAAAAATGCTGCAATTAATGCAATTATAATAATCACACTTAAACTAAAAATAATGAGATTTTTTTTAGGATTATTACTGTTATTATTTTTTGCCGCTTCTTTTGTTTTTGCCATCTCTTATATTAATAATATTAAAGTTTATATAATCTTCTTTCATTTTTTAAACAGGTTTGTTATATAAAAATGGGTGAAACTAAAAAAAATAAAATTTCTGTATATTTAGGCAGCGACCATGCAGGGTTTTATCTGAAGGAAAAACTAAGAAAATATCTTGAAAAAAAAGAATTTTCTGTAGCTGATATGGGAGCATATTCCTATAATGAAAAAGATGATTATGTTGATTTTGCAGTAAAAACTGCAAGGAAGGTTGCTAAACATAAAGATAGTCTTGGAATAGTTTTTGGCGGTTCTGGGCAGGGAGAGGCAATGACTGCAAATAAAATAAAAGGAGTAAGATGTGCAGTTTATTATGGAGGAAATGATAAGATTCTAAAACTTTCAAAAGAGCATAATGATTCTAATATGCTTTCTATTGGAGCAAGATTTGTGAATAGCAAAGAAATAAATAAAATTATTGATATATGGATGAAAACTAAATTTACTAATCATCTACGACATATTAGAAGAATAAAAAAGCTTGGAAGATTAGGATCTGGTTAATTATTAGTATGGAAAAAAGAATTGTACCTTCTGTTATAGCAAACAATCAAAAAGAATTTAATGAAAGGATTTTAGGGTTAAGAAGATATTTTTCATTATTTCAATTAGATGTTATGGATGAAAAATTTGTAAAAAGTAAATCTCTTTTATTTAACTTCAAAATTATATCAGGAGTTAGGTACGAGGCACATTTAATGCTGAAAAAACCTTTTTTGTGGGTTAAAAAAAACATAAAAAAAGTTGATTTAATCATTCTTCATATAGAATCCGAAGATATAGAAAAAACTATTAGATATATAAAAGAAGAAAGAAGTAAAGTGAAAGTAGGTTTGGCAGTAAACCCACAAACCCCAATTAAAAGATTAAAGAATTTTGTTTCTTCTTTTGAAATAGAACAAATAGTTATAATGAGTGTTAATCCAGGAAAATATGGTGCTAAGTTTTTGGAACATTCTATAAAGAGAGTAAAGGAGACAAGAAAACTATTCCCGAAAATAATTATTGAAGTTGATGGAGGAATTAATGATAAAACAATAAAAAGATTTGCAAAATATGAAGTTAATAAATTTGTAGTCGGTTCTTTTTTGAAAAGAAGCAAAAATTTAAAAGAATCAATAATAAAATTAAAAAAAGAAGGAGGAATTAAAAGATAAAATGATAAAAAAAATCGAGGACGCTGCTAATGTGCTAAGACGCGATGTTCTGAAAATGACAACTAACGCTGGTTCAGGACATTTAACTTCATCACTTTCCTCTGCCGAAATAATAAGCACTTTATTCTTTGAAGAGATGAAATATGATGTGAGAAATTCTGATAATCCAGAGAATGATGAATTTATATTAAGCAAAGGCCACGCAGCACCAATATTATATTCTGCACTTTATAGAGCAGGAATTGTAAAACAAGATCTTAACACACTAAGAAAATTAAACAGCCCGCTGGAGGGGCATCCGACGCCACGATCAATTAAAAATGTAAAAATTGCTACAGGCTCACTAGGTCAAGGGCCTTCAATTGGAGTTGGAATGGCATTAGCAGGAAAAATACAAAAAAGAAATTTTAGGGTATATGTATTGTGCGGTGATGGAGAAATTGCAGAAGGTTCTGTGTATGAGGCAATTGAGTTTGCAGTTTATCATAAACTAAATAATTTCTGCATGATTGTTGATGTTAACAGACTTGGTCAAGCTGGAGAAACGATGCTAGGTTATGATATAAACAGTTATAAAAAAAGGTTTGAAGGTTTAGGTTGTGAAGTATTAACAATAAATGGACATGATGTTGAAGAGATATTGAAAGCATTTAGCAAAGCAAGAAAAAGCAGTTTGCCCGTGGTAATACTTGCAAAAACCATTAAAGGAAAAGGAATTTCTTTCCTTGAAAATAAAGAAGGTTTTCATGGGAAAGTTTTAGACAAGAAACAATATGAATTAGCTCTCTCTGAATTAGCAGACACTCAATTCCCACAATTTATAATAAAAAAGCCAGCATATTCCGGAAGAAATAGATGGAAAACAAAAAAGCCAGTTCTGCCTGATTATAAAACTGGAGAACAGATTTCTACAAGATTAGCATATGGTGAATCATTATTGAAATTAACTTTGGCTAGACCAGATGTATTAGCAATTGATGGTGAAGTTAATAATTCTACTTATTCAATAAAGGTTAAAGAAGAAAATCCTGGACAATTTATTGAAATGTTCATTGCAGAGCAAAATATGATAGGGGTTGCATTGGGATTAAGTAAAAAAGGATTCAAAGTTTTTGCTTCAACATTTGCAGCTTTTTTAACAAGAGCTCATGACCAGATAAGAATGTCTGCAATATCAAATGGAGACTTTGTTATAGCAGGATCTCATGCAGGTGTTTCTATAGGTGAAGATGGCGCTTCACAGATGGGTCTTGAAGATATAAGTTTGTTCAGATCAATCCCAGAAAGCATTATCTTTTATCCTTCTGATGCAGTTTCTACCTCAAAATTAGTTGAACTTTCATCCAGCTTATCTGGTATAAAATATATAAGAACAACAAGGGGAAATACGCGTGTTTTATACAACTCAAAAGAGAAATTTATTATTGGTGAATTTAAGATATTACATGAATCTCTAATTGATAAAGTAGTTTTATGTGGCAGTGGAATAACTTTGTATGAGGCATTAAAGGCGCATTCAGAATTAAAGAAAAAAGGAATAAATTCTGCTGTTATTGATTTATATTGCATTAAACCATTTAATGCAGAAAAATTTATTAATTTTGTGAAAAAGCATGGAAACAATATTATTGTAAGTGAAGACCATTATGAAGAAGGGGGAATTGGTGAAATGTTATCAACAATTATATTAAACAAAGGAATAAAAATGAAATTATTGAATGTAAAATCTATTCCCCATTCAGGAAAACCTGAAGAATTATTAAAGAAATATAAAATTGACAGCGAAGCAATTGTTGAAGCAGCTAAAGAGATTATCTAAATAAAAAACTGCTCTGTCCGGAGTTTAATTTTAAAACCGAAAAATAGTTATTCTCGAACCTGCTTAAGTAGAAATGATTGTTCAAAAAATTCTACCTAAGCATTGCAATAATATGCAAAGAGAATTACTTAATCTTTTTCATTCTTCAAATCTACCTTTGCACTTCAATAAAACTGGTAATAAGGATTTTACAAATTATCAAAGAATCTCTATAATAATATTATTTTTTAGATCAAAAAAATCTCTTCGAGATTTTATTCTCGAATTTCGAGAATCAAAATGGATAAGTTGGTTAGGCTTAAAGAAAATTCCTGGAAAAAGCACTCTTCACGACTGGATAAAGTTATTTGATATGAAAATTGTAAGAAAGATACATCAAATAACTTTGCCAGATGAAGTAATATTAACTTCTATTGATGGAACAGGTTTTGATAGCTGGCAAAGAAGCAGGCATTATGAAAAAAGGGCTTTAGAGTTAGGAGATTTACCTCACATGCCTTATGCTAAAGCAGACTTATTTATCGACGTAAAAACTCAGATTGTTCTTGATTTTAGTTTGGTAACTCATAGAAAACATGATGTTAAAGTTGCAGAAAAAATCTTTAAAAGAAATAAAATAAAAAATATTTTTGGAGTCGGAGATGGAGCTTATGACTCTGAACATTTTCATGAAATTGCTCGTGAAAATGGAATTATTTTTTATGCTCCCCTAAGAAAAATGAATAAAAGAGCATTCAAGAATCAAAGACCAAGTGGAAAATACAGAAGAGAATGTATCGAAGAACCTTATTATTATGGATTAAGATGGATTAATGAAACTGTTAATTCTGTTCTTAAAAGAACACAAATTCATTTTTTACGAAGCAAAAAATGTTATATGAAACAAAGAGAATTTGCTTGGCAGATTATTTTTTACAATATTAAAAGAAAAATAAAGATTTCTTCTCAAGAAGAAATCCAAACTTTTTTTTGTTTAATTATTATAATCTATCCTATCCGGACAGAGCATAAAAATAAAAATATTTATAAACTAT
>Ga0209542_10004578_pt1 | contig 28299 bp, 33 predicted proteins | sample RifCSPhighO2_01_FD_184028 | JGI IMG/M metagenome (GOLD analysis project Ga0209542, IMG submission 184028) | Soil microbial communities from Rifle, Colorado - Rifle CSP2_plank highO2_0.1 (SPAdes) (version 2) | ecosystem: Environmental > Terrestrial > Deep subsurface > Rock core/Sediment ...
ATGCCCAAAAAGCGGTCCGTGATGCTCAGATAAATTTGGAAAGCGCCAAGGTTCAACTACAAAAAATGCAGCTGAATCAAAACAACGATTTACCCAAGCTTCAAAATGATATCGCAACGTCGGAAACTAATTTAACTAAGACCTATGAAGACGCTTTCAATACTATATCGAACGCCTTACTTGAGTTGCCGAGTATCATTGATGGAACCCGCGCTGTCCTTTATGATGCAACCGTCGGAACAGATAGTCAGTCAAACGACGGGGCGTATCAGAATCTAGTGGATACCCGTTATGCCACTGATTTTATAATCTTCATCAATAGCGCCGAGAACGATTATAGGATTGCCAGAGATGCATATAATAAAAACTCAAATGACTTTAAAAACATAAGCCGCAGTTCAAGCAGAGAAGAAATAGAGAAGTTGGTTGATCAAACACTGGAAACCGCAAGATTAATGTCTCAAGCCGTAAAAAGCGAACAAAACCTTTTGGACAACGTCGTGGATAATATCCACACTTACCAACCCAATAGGTCGATCCCAAGTGCTATAACGGGATATCAGACGAATATAACAAAGTATGTTGGCCAGCTTAATAGCAACATCTCCAGTTTATTGAATATCCAAAACTCAATTCGTAATAGCAATCAGTCCTTGGCTAATAGCAAACAAACCCTTGAATATAATCAGCAATTTAATCCATTGGATATAATCGCTCAAGAAAATACCATCAAGCAACGTGAGGCGGCCCTGCAAGACGCTCAAGATAATTTGGCTAACTTTTATGTTCGAGCGCCGTTTGCCGGAGTTGTTGCCAAGGTGAACGTAAAAAGAGGAGATTCCGCATCGGGCGGAACGGCTGTCGCTACTGTTATAACCAAACAGCGTATCGCCGAAATTTCTTTGAACGAGGTCGACATAGCCCAAGTGAAAGTCGGTCAGAAAACTACTCTTACCTTTGACGCAGTTGAAGGCCTGACTATTACTGGAGAAATACTGGAAGTTGATTCTCTTGGTACGGTAAGCCAGGGCGTTGTGACTTATAGCGTTATCATCGGATTTGATACTCAAGATGAGAAAATCAAGCCCGGCATGTCGGTATCTGCAGCCGTAATTACTGATGCTAAACAAAATGTTCTTATGATCCCAAATTCTGCTATTAAATTTGCTGGTAATACAAACTATGTTGAAGTTCCTGGAGATGTGTCTAACGCCAATCAATTGCTTGCTAATGCTGCAAATAGCGCAGGTATCGCTTTAGATGTACCGCCTCAACAGAAAACGGTTGAAATCGGAGTGGCCAACGATTCATTCACGGAAGTGATAGGCGGACTTCAGGAAGGTGATGTTGTTATAACCAGAACCGTAACTGCTTCGTCTACTACTCAAACGACCACACAAGGCAACAGTCTGTTCCCAGTGGGCGGAAGAACTACAGGAACTGGTGGCGGAGCTCGAACTGGCGGATTTCAAAGCCGTTAATAATTATTATGATTCAGTGCAATAATATAACTAAAACCTATAAAAGCGGCCCTTCGACAAGCTCAGGGCAAGCGATTGAAACTAGCGCTCTTAAGGGCGTTTCATTTAAGATCAAGGATGGTGAGTTTGTTGCTATCATGGGTCCTTCCGGTTCTGGTAAATCAACTCTGATGCATATTCTCGGTGCGCTCGATACACCTACAAGCGGTGAATATATTCTAGACGACCATGATGTTTCAGAATTTTCAGATGATGAGCTTGCTGATATAAGAAAAGATAAACTCGGATTCGTATTCCAGTCGTTTAATCTTTTGCCGAGAGCTACGGTTTTAAGAAACGTGATGTTGCCTTTAGTTTATGCCGATATTCCCAAAGAAGAGCGCAAGGCGAAAGCGATAAAAGCATTGATAAATTCTGGGATGAGCGAATCCCATTTTTATCATCATTCCAACCAGCTTTCCGGCGGTCAGATGCAAAGGGTTGCCATTGCTCGGGCGCTGGTTAACGACCCGTCTTTAATTTTGGCCGATGAGCCAACTGGAAATCTTGATACCAAGACCGGAGAAGTTGTCTTAAGCACATTTCAGGAATTAAACGAGAAACAAAATAGGACAATTATTCTTATCACTCACGAGCGTTATGTAGCCGAACACGCAGATAGGATTATTACCATCAGAGATGGCGTGATCGTGGAAGATGAGATTAACAGAAAAAAAAGAAAATTAAACGGCGATTAACATGAACTGCTTCATGTTAATCCCGAATTTTAGTTCGAGCTCCTGCGAGAAAGTGAAAAAATTCGGAAAACATTTTTTATCATGATAATTACCGACTTATTTGAAGAAACATACTCCTCTCTATTAGTTAATAAGGCCCGCTCAGGCCTGACGATTTTAGGTATTATTATTGGTATTGGTTCTGTCATCGCTATGGTATCTATCGGCCAGGGCGCTAAGGGAATCATTGAAGAGAGTATTCAGTCTTTGGGATCAAATTTGATCATTGTTATGCCTGGAGCGCAGAGCGGTTTTGGAGGCGGAGGAATAAGCGGTGGCCGAGGCAGCGCCCAATCGCTCACCCTTGAAGATGCGGATTCAATCAGAGAAGAAGTATTAACCGCTCAAGCAGTTGCACCGGAATTAACTGTTAGGTCACAAATTACTGCCAGGGGAACCAACACTAATACTCAAGTACTGGGAACAACTCCCTCATATCCCATCGTTAGAAATGTAGAGATAGAACTCGGTTCCTTTTTAAGTGATCAAAATATACGAACTTTGAGCAAGGTAGCCGTTTTGGGCCCTACAACCAGGGACGATCTTTTCGGCGAAGGAGCAGATCCGATCGGACAAACTATCCGCATCAAAGGAACTAACTTTAAAGTAATCGGGGTTACTAAGGCAAAGGGTGGAAGTGGCTTTAGCAATCAAGACGACATGGTTTTTATTCCGGTGTCTACGGCTCAGAGATTTTTATCTGGTAACAATTACGTCAATACAATCAGTGTTCAAGCTACTGATCAAGGATCAATGGCGGATTTGCAGGCGCAGATTACAGCTTTGCTATTAGACAAGCACAATATATCCAATCCGGAGTTGGCTGATTTCAGCACCTTGAATCAAGCTGACATTATTGCCACAGCATCATCGATCACCGATACATTTACGATATTTTTGGCTGCAGTTGCCGGCATCTCTCTGATTGTGGGAGGTATTGGAATTATGAATATGATGTTGACGACAGTTACTGAACGAACAAGAGAAATCGGCCTCCGAAAGGCCATCGGAGCCAAGAGGAAAGATATAAATAGGCAATTTTTATCCGAGGCTGTATTGCTAACATTTATGGGAGGACTGATAGGAATTGCATTTGGTTGGACAGTAAGCTTACTAGTTTCACAATTTGCGGGGATAGCGACATCAGTTTCTTTATCATCAATTCTTTTAGCATTCGGCGTATCGGCTGCTATCGGGATAGTGTTTGGATATTACCCTGCGCGCAGGGCATCCAAGCTCAATCCCATAGAAGCTCTGCGTTATGAATAATATGAAAAAATTAATTATGATAGCCGTGGTAGTTGCAGTAGTAGTCGGTAGCGGAGCATTTTATGGCGGCATGAAGTATGTCCAGGCAAGAAGAGGGTACCTGCCTGCCGGCAGGCAGGATTTTACCAACTTAACACCCGAGCAGCGCCAGCAGCTAATGGCTAATGCTAGCGGTGGATTTAGAGGCGGAGCCGGTCAAGGAAGAGGTGGAACGGGCGGTGGATTTACGGTTGGAGAAATTATTTCTAAAGATGACAAAAGTATTACAATAAAAATGCCAGATGGCGGATCAAAAATTGTATTTTATTCGGATGCAACCGAAGTTGGAAAGTCTATAAGTGGTACGCCTGCGGATTTAAAAGTGGGAGAAATGGTTACAACTAACGGTACGGCAAATTCTGACGGAAGTATAACGGCGCAGTTGATTCAAATTAGGCCAACCACACCCGTAAATTAATCATCGAAACATTACACCCAGGTGTCTTATTCTATAATTTCAAGACATGTCTTTTTATGTCTTATTTGTCTCATTTTATCCCTTTGGCCGTCCATAGCTTTACGCGAAGGAGTCGGCCAAGGAGTATCGCTCAGTCTCTGGCTAAAGCTCTCAAAAACTTTTAGAATACGCTCATAGGTCTAGTACTAAATATTAAAATATAAATAGTTTTAATAAAGCCTTACTGGGCTTGACCGACCAACGGCTCTAGATCAAGGAGCGTAATAAGTGAAAATATTTTCATGATTGATTTAAATAAAATCAAATCCGTTTATTTCATTGGCATAGGTGGCAGCGGAATGTCGTGTGTTGCCAATATGATGATTGCAAAAAATAAAATTGTTTCGGGCTCAGACAGAGAGTTATCCTTGACTACTCGCGAATTGGAAGAAAAAGGAGCTAGTATTTTCTATGAGCAAAATGGCACTCATATTTCCAAGGATATCGACCTAGTTATCTATACAGTTGCGATTCCAAAAAATAACCCCGAACTTGTAAGGGCCAATGAATTGGGGACTCTATTATTGTCCTATCCGCAAGTTCTGGATTTAGTGTCGAGGAATATGATTACAATTGGGGTTGCTGGTACACACGGAAAAACTACAACGACAGCAATGCTCTCCCATATATTGCAGGATACAAACATAAGCCCTACAGTTATTGTTGGCTCTACGCTTGTTGATCGGAAAACTAATTTTATCGAAGGTGCGGGTGAATATTTTTTAGTTGAAGCGGATGAATATAAAAAATCATTTTTGAATTTAAACCCAAAATATTTAGTAATTACCAACATCGACGAGGATCATTTGGATTTTTACAAAGATTTAAAAGATATCCAAAATACATTCAGGGAACTTGTGGCCAAAGTTCCAGCGGACGGTTTTGTCGTTTGTAATAAAACGCACCCTCACTTGCAGCCGGTCATAAAAGACGCAAGTTGCAAGATATTAGATTATGCCGATACCTTCCCTTTGGATGCTGGTCTATTTTTGCCTGGCATACACAATAGACAAAATGCATCCGCAGCATTTACGACCGCATCTCTTTTTGGAATCAGTAGTAAAGTAATAATTGAAAAATTAAAAAGTTTTAAGGGCGTGCGGCGAAGATTTGAATATAAAGGCAAGACGAAACAGGGCGCTCTTGTGTATGATGACTATGCTCATAATCCGCAAAAGGTTTTTGCGGCTTTACAGGGAGCAAAAGAAGCTTTTCCTGATAGCAGAATCATCGCCGTATTCCAACCGCATCTTTATAGTCGGACAAAATTATTATTGGATAAATTCGGAAAATCATTTGGAAGCGCAGATAGGGTTTTATTGGCGCCCATTTATGCCGCTCGAGAAGAGTTTGACGGATCAATCTCATCTGAAATTTTGGCCCGAGAATTACAAAATAATAATGTACAAGCCAAGGATTTCGAATCTATAGATGAAATTAAAGATGAGTTAGGCGGACTTTTGAAGAATAATGATGTTGTGGTTATATTGGGAGCGGGGGATATAATAAAATTGTCAGAAAATCTGGTGTCTTGATTTTGTCACTTTTTAACTCCACTCAATCTTTTGTCGTTGTGCTAAAATGTAATTAATATAAAACCATGAATAAAAAAGGGGGTCCGGTGCACAAGGTTCCAGTGGATTTAGAAAAAATTCTTGCTTCTTCCATGGTGGTGAGGTCGGCATGGGATGACATTACACCACTGGCACATAATGAGTGGATCTGTTGGATTGAGTCTGCCAAGAAATCTGAGACAAGGAATCATCGGATCGAGAGGACGCGCAGGGAGCTTGTAGAAGGCAGGCGTAGACCTTGTTGTTGGGCGGGCTGCATCCATCGTTGAGATAGCTAGAATCGCCATTTCTTATAAAAATATATTATGGAAATAATTAATCCTTTAAATAAAAAACTTAATATTCTTCGTGGTGCGGAGGGTGAGATAAATTCAGAAGCTATCGAAATATTTAGATCATTAGACGATAAATTTAAACGATACGATTGGTACATTGGTTTGAGTCCAATGGGATCAACTGCTAGGGGCTACGTGGTAAATGGGTCTGATATTGATTGTAAATTAGTTTACGATAGCCCTAAAATTTCAAGATCAGAAGTCATTAAAACTGTAAAATTAGTTAGTGGAGAAACCGAAAGGTCTCATGGTCTTAGAGCGGGTCATATCAGTGTTGCTTATATAACTGAATTCAATCCAGACAAAATTAGAAAAGGATTATTGTCGGTTGGGCAGGAATATACAAATTCCGTATTAACAATAAGGGATTTATCGGGAATTGTTATAGGCAAAACTCCTGAAAAATATCGAGATATAGTTAGGGGTATTCTGGCTAACTTATCTACTGAAGATAGACAAAGGTTTACAGATCAGATAGTAGAATTTATTATTACCGAGGAGCGATTAGCTGAACAAAAACTTGCTCAACGCACCAGAATGAGTCAGCAAAAATTAACTGAATTGTGGGAGAATAGAAGAAAACTTTGGATAAAAAGAATTAATGCGATATGGTTTATTGGGTTGTCTAGTAACCAAAAGATAAGATAATTTATGTATTTTGTTTATCTAATCGAATGCGATGATAAAAGTATTTATACAGGTATTACAACTGATGTTCAGCGAAGATTTATAGAACATAAAAATAAAAAGGGTGGGCACTATACTGGCTCAAGGCAAGTCATTAAAATTCTACATACCGAACAGTTTCAAACCAGAAGCGGAGCCTTAAAAAGAGAAGCACAAATTAAAAGTTGGAACAGGAATAAAAAGCTTGACTTGATAAAACAAAAATAGCGCCAATAACTAAACTTATCCATGAAAAAAGTAATCATTAGGGCCTTGGTGATAATTGCGTTTCTCGTCGGAGGGTTTTTTGTGTTGAACAGATATATATACAACGAGAAGCAGGTTGATGAGGGTGGACCGGAAACAACCGAAGTCTCAAAGATTTATGATGACCTGGGTTATGTCTATTTTGGAAATGAGGCGACGGGGGATTTGGATGCGGATGGAATAGAAGACGTTGCTTTTATTGTTACCCAGAACGGAGGTGGAAGCGGAACTTTTTATTACGTTGGCGCAGCTTTCAAAAATTCGGATGACAGCTACACGAGAACTAATCTGGTATTGCTTGGGGATCGGATTGCTCCCCAGACCACCGAAATTCGTGACAAGACTATAATCGTTAACTATGCTGATCGTAAAGAAGGCGAGCCAATGACCGCCAGGCCGTCTGTTGGTATCTCAAAATATCTACAAACCTTCAATGGCATCTTGATCCCACTAGCTAAATAATTTGCTGATTGTGTGATATAATCAAAACATAGATGAAAAACTACATTATTGCACTATTGATCATAAGTTCGTTGGTATCTGTAAGTTTTGGCTTGGTTGCGATGAATCATATGGATGGCCAAGGACATGGCGAATGTCCATTTGAAGTTTCGGGTGTTACTAATTGTGTCCAAGCTCAGAATCCAATAGATTTTGCCACATCTCATCTGAATGCTTTTTCTAAATTTTACTCGGCAACACCTGTTAACGGCTTTAGTTTAATTTCACTATATTTATTGTGGTCTCTTGCGATCTTTATTATTTTTAATAAAGAGCTTGAACTATTTAAATTTCAGCCTCTACTTGCAAGAAATAATCCCAAAGAGTCTTTTGTCGCACCAAGTAGGATAGTACTCACCGACTGGTTATCTCTTCACGAAAATAGCCCTGCGTTCATAGGAGGACGCTAGTATTAGATCGTTTTGTCTGACGGTCTGATATTTTGCGTCATTAAAACCCTGAAAAAGGGATTTTTTGTTCCGATTTTGTTCCGCCCTGGGCGGATTACAAAATCGAGAATCCTCGATTTATCATCTGCGCTATGCGCAGGATAAATCGGGATCTTTAATCTATTTAATCCTATGAATTACAAAGCAATTATTGGAATCTTTGTCGGAACAATTGTTGTTATCAGTGGCCTTATCTGGTTGGGTCAGCCGACCGCAGATCAAAATGATAGTCAAGCCAGCTCAACCGAAAGCCTGCTTAAGAGCGATGAAACAAATTTCGATTTTGGCACTATCTCTATGGCTAACGGTAAGGTTAGTCATGAATTCAAAATCAGCAATAGCTCGGAGCAGTCAATAAATATTAATAAGATCTACACCTCGTGCATGTGCACAGTCGCCAACTTTAAGTTTAATGCCAAAATCTATGGTCTATTCGGTATGTCAGGACATGGTGGCGGTGCTCTTACAACAGCGAATATAACACTTAACCCTGGGGACTCCGGAAGTCTCGATGTTATTTATGATCCGAATGCTCATGGTCCAGCAGGAGTCGGTGCTATAGACCGTTTTGTCTATGTTGAAGATAGAAACGGTGGTCAACTCACATTAGAAATTAAAACTGTGGTCACTCCATAAAAATATGAAAAGATTAATTAGCATATTTGTAATAGCTATTGCCGTGATTATCGCTCTCATCTTATTCAAGCAAAGCCCCACCGCATCTAACTTGATCTGGAGTGTGAGTAATAAGGGAACATGGCTTTTGCCGTTGGTAATCTTCTCTGCGTTGCTAGACAGTATTCATCCTTGTTCTTTCTCTATCCTGCTTATAACCATTGCGTTCTTGTTTGGTATGCAGATGACCAGGAAAAGAATTCTTCAAATTGGAGTAACGTATGTTATTGGCATATTCATCGCTTATTTGTTAATCGGGCTTGGTTTATTGAAAATTCTGCATCTATTTAACACTCCTCATTTTATGGGCAAGTTAGGTGCCGGGCTTCTTGTTGCCTTCGGGTTGATAAATATTCTTAATTATTTATTTCCTAAGTTCCCAATTAAGTTGCGTTTGCCGTCATCAGCTCACTCAACAATGAGCCGGCTAATTGATAAGGCATCAATTCCGGCAGCATTTGGACTGGGTCTTCTAGTTGGTATTTGCCAATTTCCGTGTATGGGAGGCCCCTACCTGATGGTTATTGGACTTCTCAATGACCAGGTTACCTATCTTAAGGGGGTTGCGTATCTTTTCTTCTACAACGCACTCCTAATCACACCATTATTTATTGTCCTTATGATTGCGGCAGACAAGGTATTGGTAGAAAAGGCTCAGAAGTGGCAACAGCAAGAAAAGTCTCTTATTAAAATTGGTGGTGGTATCGCCATGGTCGTTCTCGGAATATTAATTTATTTTCTCTAGTATGAAAATTTTTAGACAATCTCCAGATAAAATAAATATTTGTCCGATATGCGTTGCGGTCAGCTCATTGTGCTTGGGGTTGAGTGCGGGAGTGGCCTGGGGTTATCTTGATTCATCGATATATTTAATTCCTATCTCCTTATTAATGGGTGGAACCGTTGTGGGCATCGCGTACTTAGGTGAGAAAAAATGTCGTTGGGCAGCCAAACACCAGCTTCTGTGGAAAACCATAATTATTGCCGGGGGTATGCCATTCGCCTACCTTCTAGTAATAAAACTCAATAGGTTTATTGTGCTTGCAGAATTATTAATTCTTATTAAAATCGCTTATTTATTCTTCATTAAACAGCCCCGACGTAATGTCGGGACTAGCGGGTCAAATAACCTGTCTACGCAGGCAGGGATCAGCGAGATTGAAGAAAAAATGGAGCAGTGTTGCTAATATGGAACATGGAAAATCCAAACTGGAGGATACTCATGGCTTATATAAGATTTGCTGTCATGAACCTGGAGAAAAAAAAGTTGGCGCAGATAGTAAGGAGGGGTCACGGCCTAAAAAATCATATCTTTTTTTGGGAATCAGTATTGTTGTCGCCTCTGTCATTATTGGAGGAACCTGGATTTATACCGTACAACTAAAAAACATAAACCCGGCGATAGCTAATGCGAAAATCATTGCGGGACTGGAAAAAATTGTTTTGCCGGAAAATGGTGTTGTCTTACCGGTCACATGGGGAGATTTAGAAAAGCAATTGGTTGATAATGGTACTATAGACCCAACTAAATTCGAAGCATTATATGATCAGCGTGGCATTTTTGACGAAGAAACAAAAAAACTTCTTACCGGAAATGATAACAACAGACTTGTTATTGGTAAAAATAACGCCAATGCAGTTCTTAATCTTTTGTGGGCTCTTGGTTTGGCAAATAAAAACGAAATTCTAGAAAAGGGCCCCATGGTTGATAAAAAGTATGGAGGAAATGCCGGCAATTTCGCTTCTACCGGGGGTTGGACTCTGGCAGTCGGAAATACAATGAATCATTATAGTAACCACACAATGATTTCTCTAACTCCAGAGCAACAATCATCGGTAGAAAGGGTGAGTCAAAATATCTATCGTCCGTGCTGTGGCAATTCAGTATATTTCCCTGACTGCAACCATGGTATGGCTATGCTTGGTTTGCTAGAGCTGATGGCCTCTCAAGGAGTAAATGAATCGAATATGTATAAAGCCGCTCTTGTGGTCAATTCATATTGGTTTCCGGATACCTACCTAAATATTGCTCAGTATCTTAAATCAAAGAAAATCGAATGGAATAAAGTAGACCCCAAAGAAATTCTAGGAGCTAAATTTTCCAGCGCCTCGGGATATCAGCAGATACTTAATCAGATACAGCCGGCAAGCAATGGGAAGGGACCAAGTTGCGGTGTATAATTAAAAAATGGAAGACATTAAAAATAACACAATTTATACCTGCCCCATGCACCCACAAGTCAAGAAGAACGAACCTGGACGATGTCCCGCCTGCGGCATGGAACTAATTCTCGAAAAGCGGGAGAACAAACATGTCGAGCACGGCATGAGAAAAATGTCGCACATGGACCACGAGGCAACGATGCCTGCCCGCCATAGCCTTGGCAACGGAGGGACCAATCCTCAAATCGCTAAAGCAATGGAAGCGGATATGCGCCGTCGGTTTTTGATTTCATTTTTGCTTTCCATTCCCATCTTCCTGTATTCGCCGGTTGGTATTAACTTCTTTGGATTGAATCTTCCTACACCCATCCCGATAAACTGGCTTCTTCTTATCCTAACAACCCCGATAGTTTTTTGGACTGGCTCAATTTTTATCACCGGCACATATTACTCATTGAAAGCCAAAAAGCTAAATATGGCCGTTCTAATTGCCACCGGTGTTTTAGCGGCATATCTATTCAGCGTCTTACTCACATTCATCCGACCTGAAAGCGAGACATTCTATGAAGCCGCAGCTCTTCTCGTAACATTCGTTTTGTTTGGCCATTGGATGGAGATGAAATCACGTCGAGGTACCTCAGATGCTCTACGAGCACTTTTTGACCTGGTGCCGCCCCAAGCAAACGTTATTCGTGGTGGAAAGGAACTGAACATCCCAAGCGCAGAGATTATTCATGATGATATTGTGGTGCTTCGTCCCGGTGATAAAGTTCCAGTAGACGGCGAGATTGTTGAGGGGGAAAGTTCCATTGATGAATCCTTGGTGACAGGAGAATCTATCCCCGTTGCTAAAACAATTAGTGCCAAAGTAGTTGGCGGATCGGTCAATCTGACTGGTACGGTCAAATTTAAGGCCACACAAGTCGGTTCTGAAACAGTCTTAGCGCAAATCATCAAAATGGTGGAGACAGCCCAAAACTCCAAAGCCCCCGGCCAACGTATTGCCGACAAGGCGGCGGCATATCTCGTAGTCCTTGCTATTGGTTCCGGGCTGGCAGCATTTTTGGGCTGGTATTTTATGGCCGGTGCCGGACTTCTTACTGCATTAACATTCGCTGTGTCCACTGTAGTTATTGCTTGTCCAGACGCTTTAGGTCTTGCCACACCAACAGCCGTGGCTGTAGGAACTGGTCTTGGAGCAAAACACAATATTCTTATTAAAGACGCCGCGACACTTGAAAACACTTCCAAGCTTAATGCGATTGTTTTAGACAAAACAGGAACGTTAACCGAAGGGAAACCGAAAGTCACAGATGTCATTGCCTTTAACGGATTTACGGAACAAGATATTCTACGTCATGAAGCCAGTATCGAAACGGGCTCGAATCATCCATTAGCTAAGGCCCTAGTCGAAGAAGCGGAAAGGCGGGGCGCAAGACCACTTGAAACAGTCAGTAAATTTGAATCTATCTCCGGTCATGGCCTCAAAGCGGTTATTAACGGGAGGGTGGTTCTTGCTGGAAAAGAACAGCTCTTGATCGATAATAAAATCTTGACTAGTGATGCCAGAGAAGTACTAGACCGGTTAGCAAGCGAAGGGAAAACCCTAAGCCTGATCGCCATTGAGGGTAAGCTAGCCGGAGTTGTCGCCGCCGCCGATACCATCAAACCGACTGCTAAAAAAACTATTGCCAGGCTAAAACAACTTGGTATTGAAGTTGTCATGATTACCGGTGATCATAAGGGTGTTGCTGAAGCAGTAGGCAAAGAATTGGGTATGGATAGGATATTTGCCGGAGTATTGCCTGGAGATAAAGCAAAATATGTCAAAAAACTCCAAGATGAGCGCAAGTTCGTAGCAATGGTCGGAGACGGCATTAATGATGCTCCAGCCTTAGCTCAAGCTGATATAGGCATTGCTATCGGTGCGGGGACTGATGTGGCTATTGAAACTGGTAATATCGTGCTTATGAAATCAGATCCATATGATATTGTTGCCGCCATTCGTTTGTCGAAGGCGACAGTTGTAAAGATGAAGCAGAATCTTTTCTGGGCGGCAATATATAATGTATTGGCTATCCCGATTGCTGCAGGCGTGTTCTACAATTCTCTAGGTTGGTCATTACGTCCAGAAATTTCGGCCTTATTAATGTCTGCGTCATCTATTATCGTGGCCACAAATGCGGTATTATTAAAAAGGATAGAACCCAAATTAAAAAATTAATAAGAATACTTACGGGACTATCTGCCTGCCGCAGAAAGGCCACTATGTATTCACTTAAAATTTAATAATCATATGAAACAAGAAATTATTATTGCAGGTTTGATAGGTTTAGCTCTCGGTATTATTATTGCTCCAATTTTTAGTCCAGTTATGCCAATGATGTGGGGGGACCGAATGATGTATCGCAATTCGACAACAAACAGTTATCAAATGATGAATCAAATTGATTCTCATTTCATTGAGCAGATGATACCCCATCACGAGGATGCAATTACTATGGCAAATCTCGCGTTGACACTCTCAGAACATCAAGAAATCAAATCATTATCTAATGACATAGTCCGCAGCCAATCCCAAGAAATTGATCAAATGCAGCAATGGTATAAATCATGGTTTGGTGAAGATGTGCCAAATATTAGTAGTTCTATGGGTCACGGTATGAACATGATGATGCACGGTAGCATGATGGGAGATGCTACTGATTTAGAAAGTCTTGAAGTTGCCAAGCCATTTGACGAGGCATTTATCCAAGAAATGATCCCACATCACCAGATGGCTGTAATGATGGCTCAAATGCTTTTAATTTCTACTAGTCGTCCAGAAATGAAGCAATTAGCTGATAATATTATTTCTGCACAAACCAAAGAAATAAATAAAATGCGTGAATGGTATCGCCAGTGGTATGGCCAATAAAAAAATGAAAATAAAAAACAGCCTAAAATTCATAATTTCTGTTGTTGGTTCGGAGCTTGTGGGTTTTCTGGGTTCTTTTTTTACGATGTCTGGAACTACAAGCTGGTATGACGCGCTCGTTAAACCACCCCTTAATCCTCCGACATGGATTTTTGCCCCTGTTTGGATAGCTCTGTATTTTATCATGGGTATTTCTTTAGGAATGGTGTGGAGCAGTAACTCAGGATATAAGAAAAAAGCAATAATCTTGTTTGTGGTTCAACTGGCCTTGAACGCAATCTGGACACCAGTGTTTTTTGGCGTGCACATGATCGGTAACTCATTGGCAATCATTGTGCTTTTGTGGGCAGCGATAGTTATGACGATATTTATATTCAGCAAGGTCTCAAGGGTTGCAGCCTGGCTTCTAGCTCCTTATGTTGTGTGGGTTAGTTTTGCCGCCTACTTAAATGTTGCTTTTTGGGTATTGAATTAATAAAAATGATTGAAAATATTCTCGAAAAAATAGCTCGATTTGTGCAATACATTAATCTCCCTAAGTTCAAGAAACTGGAACACCAGATCGGTTGTAAGTTAATACTCCGGAACATACCGGATCGTTACATAAATGGATGGGTAAGTTGTGATATGACTAGGACCTGGAAGAGATCTGGTCTTGATGTAGAAAAAGGTGCAAACTACTTTACTATTGGTCATGTGTTAAATGGTGAGTCACACAGATTTGATCCAAACTCAGCAGAATATCAATCATGGCTTGGCGGATACACTGTAAGATTACTGCCCGGGACAAAATGGTCACCCGAAGACCACTTCAAACTTGCAATCGCAGATCAGAATAGTTGGTTAAGATATTATGGAGACCCAAAGCCAACGACTACAACTAATGGCTGGAATCTGATTTATAAGGACAGTCTGAGTGTCGATAAATATATTGGCGATCTTTATGAATTTGGCTGCAATACACATGATGACGTTGGTAGGGGTTATGCCACGACAAGTCTACGGCTTGCTTCTATATGGATGGCCGCTTCTTTTAATATTTCGAATCCCAATTTAAAACTGACTGGCAAGGAACTAAGGCCAATAAAATCAGATAATTTGTACCAAAAATTAAAGCTCATGGGACACATTGCCATTTTTGATATTTCTGAAAATGTTAAGGTTGTTCTCTATGGGAACGGATTTATTGATGAGGCCAAGCATGTCGACACGTTCGCGATCTTAAAAGATAATATTCTTGGCGCAATGAAATCTTGTAACATACTTGAGGTATAAAATATTTTCTAACCTGCTAATAAACGATAGGTTCAATTTTCAATATTCTGCTGCTAGAAGTTGAATCTTCTGTCAGGTCGGGTGTACCCATGTATTCGACTACAGAGCTATTTTGAGCTGAGGCCTCGAGCGTTCTAACTGCTTGAACTTGAATCCGAGAGCTATTTCGGGAGCTTGCTTTTACAGTATTTGCAATCAACTCATAACCTCTGAATGAACTGCTATTTGTAGTAATCACATCGAGTGAGTCGGTTTTCCCATTGGCGGTTATACGCGAGGAATTCTTAATCTCACTTTTGATTGAGCCCGCCCTGATGTTATTGAGTGTAATTCGAGAACTGTTTTCAGAAACTAAATTTAAATTTTTAAATTGATAGTCTGAGACAACTGCCGATGAAGAGTTGCTTAACTCCAAACTCCTTAAATCTGGTATTTTTATTTTAATCTCTGGGGAACTAATTGAGCAAAAAATACAAATGCGTACCTTGCTCTGTCTTTTTATATTCAAATTGCCTTCCACGACTTCAAAAATAATCTTATCAATATTATTATTGCGTCCTGAAACTAAAACCTCTTGAGAAGTACCTTGGGTTATTGTAATCATTGTTGAGCTGGATGCAGAAATTGATTTAAACTCAGGCAGTTGTATTGTTCTAGAAACTTGCTGATAATCAATGCTTGTCTCAGTAAATTCTTTATAATCAGAAATTACTCTTGGGGCTACTGCAAGACCAGTAATTACGGCAGCGATCCAAACACCAAGAAGGGTAAGGCCAATTGATCGCGCTATCCTATTTTTATTTGTAATTATTATTTTAGCCAGAAATGATAAAAAGAGTATGGGAATAAAGGAAACGATTAATCCTAGTAGCAAAACAGCATAAAATAATGAATGTCTCAAAGATTGCAGAAAAGGCGCATCTACAAGCGGACTGTTAATATTAAAAAGTATAACAAAAAATGCAGCCAACAATGCAAATAAAACCGCAACCGCAACAACCATGATTATTACACCTATGAAAACTCTAATCAGCGGGAATAAACCCCTGATAAAGAATTTTGCAATACCTGTAATTATTAGATTTATTACGTGGCCAATTTTTTTGATTAAGCCCGAGTGTTTACGTATTTTTTCGACTCCCTTTTCAGCCATTTCCCTTACGGATTCTACAGTAACAGCCTTGCCACTCATCTGAAGTTTTTCAGCTGGAGTTTTGGCCTCTGGAAGGACAACCCACGTTATTAGGTAAACTATTACACCGGCACCACCGGCAAAAAGACTGACGACAAAAATCATCCTTATAATCAAGGGGTCTATTTTGAGGTATGTTGCGATTCCAGATGAAACACCGGCTATAACTTGATCTTCCGTATTACGATAAAGTTTTTTGGCAGTATCATGGGTTTTATTTTGTTCTTGCTTAGGGCTTGACGGATCTTCATCAATATCTTCGGGCTGACCCATCTCAGTTATGACTTTGTTTATGTCTTCGTTGCTAATTACACCTGATTTATTTTTTAAGTGCTCAGCTATGCCAAATTCTATATCAAAAACTATATCTTCTTTATCCGGATGGGATGCAAATTTTTGTCTTATGGAATCAAGATAATTAGCAAGCTTCTCATAAGCCTCCTTTTCTATTTGGAATAATTGTTTTGCAATTGTAGCTGTTATTATTTCGTTCATATTTTTTTGATTAATGTTTTAATTGAGTATTCAAGACTGGACCAGGTCTTTTTCATTCTTTCTAGTGTATTATGACCATCGTCTGTAAGGGTGTAGTATTTTCTTGGTGGTCCAGAATCTGATTCTTTCCAGATATAAGAGAGCAATCCAGATGATCTGAGTCGAGAAAGGAGGGGATATAGAGTGCCCTCAACCACGATAAGATCGGCCTTTTTGAGGGACCCTATTATATCCGAGGAGTATGATTCATTTTTTGAAATAGCCAAAAGAATCATGAACTCCAAAAGCCCTTTGCGCATATTGTTTTCAACTATTTTATGACTATCAATACCCATTAGTATATTTAATAGCACATACTACCTTGCGATGCAAGGTAGTATGTGGACATTGTTTACTACCGGTAGAACATGCTGTTTTTGGCAGCTCTCTTTTAGGGGTCTGCATAAGAAGGGATTGACAATATAACCTTGAGGCTGTATAATTATTGAATTATAGGGATAGGAGTAGGAATGGATAAGCCAAGAATCGTTGATGAGTCGGACCGGGTATTTTACCCGATCAGACCGGAACACATTGATACAAATAAGTCGTTTTTAAGCGTATTCACCGATAATCATTCAGAAATATATGCTCGTGCAATCGTTAGAATTGCACAAGTAGATCACGCTTGGAAACCTTTCCAACCAGATGAATATGGGACGTTAGGAGGTCTAGAATTTTGTACTCTTGTGTCGAGTCATTACGTGATTATTGACAAAGATGGTTTATGTCGTGTAACCCATGAATTTGTATGCAGATGTTTCAGCTCCTTACCAGCTTTGTCCCCTATGGATTGGTAGACTACCGCCGATAAGCAATCAAGGCGGTTTTTATTTTATCAAAATTGGTTTATAATCAATAATATTAAAAAATGGCTTGGCCTAAATTATTAATTTTTGTAAGACATGCAGAATCAGAAGGTAATGTTCTCTCATCAGACGAGAGGGCCAAATTTGATTTGGCAACCCATTCTTACAAGCTAACCCCGAGAGGACAAAAACAAGCAAAAATTACGGGCGAATATTTAAATAAGAAATTCGGAAAGTTTGACGTCTACTATCAATCATATTATTCACGCACGCAGCAAACACTCCAGTTAATGTACCCCGAAGCCCATGTTTATGAGGATTCGAGGTTGGCAGAAGCCCAAAGAGGTGTTTGGCACACAATGACTACGGATCAGATAAAGAAAAGGTTCCCGGAAGAAATAGAAAGGCGCAAAAGAGAAGGACTGTATCATTACCGCCCCCTTGGAGGCGAAAGTTGGCCTGACGTTGAATTGAGAATTCATAGTTTTTTAGGCACCTTAAATCGTGATTATAGCAACAAAAAAGTTCTTTGCGCCGTGCATGGTCATTGGCTAATATTGTTTCAAAAATTAATACAACATTTCTCAATTGAAGAAGCCGTAGACAGATATCATAACAAGCCATTTGAAAATGCCTCAATCACTATTTACAACAGCAAAACACTCAAGGGCATGTCCCGACTCGTATTAAAGGAACAGAACTTGGTTCCTTGGAACGGTAAAGTAAGATAAACAACCCAAATACTTGATTTTTTAATTGATTCATGTTATTTTTGTTATGTACCCCACAAGTGGTGGATAAGCAGGTTTTAGCCTATTTAATATGAAAAATAAGAAAGACAAAGAACGCGCAGAATTCAATGAAAAACCGGTTTCATTAGCGGTCTTTTTTGAGTCATACAACAAGAGTATTCCGCCGACCTTTCCTAAGGCTACTATCAGTATTCTAAAAAAATTTGAAAATACTCACCCAGACCTTTTTAAACAAAAGGATGGATGGTCAGTAGACAGGCACCGTAAAAGGCTTATGGACTGGCTTGCTTCTTATGACAACTCTTAATTATGGAAAAAATAGAATCTCATAAACATGAAAATTTAGAAAGTTTTTATGGCCTGGGAATTGCTCCCAGGCTTTTAGGTATTTTAGATCAATTGGGTTTCAAGAAACCAACACCCATACAATCACAAGCCATACCCTTAGCAATACAGGGTAAAGATATTGTTGGCATAGCCCAAACAGGTACTGGTAAAACTCTGGCATTTGGCATACCCATGCTACAAATTTTACCCCAAATAAAGGGTCAGGGGTTGATAGTTTTACCAACACGCGAGCTGGCTCTTCAAGTAGACGAAGCTCTTGTTAAGGTCGGCCGTACTCTCGGATTGAAAACCGCAGTCTTGATAGGTGGTCTCTCGATGGTAAACCAAAAACGCGCCATTTTGGCCAAACCGGACATAATTATAGTCACGCCAGGGCGCCTAATAGATCATCTAAATCAAAAAAGTGTTCACTTAAACGATGTTAAAATATTAATTTTGGATGAAGCTGACCGGATGTTTGATATGGGATTTGCTCCACAAATAAGACGGATCCTCACAAGTGTACCCAAGGAGCGCCAGACAATGCTTTTTTCAGCAACCATGCCAGCAGAAATTATGAGAATGGCGGCAACACACATGAAACTTCCTCTAAGAATAGAGATAGCACCGGCAGGCGCAACTGCCGATCGAGTCACTCAGGAAATTTTTGTGGTTCAAAATATTCAAAAATTCTCACTACTCCACAAACTACTTGAATCATATCTTGGTTCTACGCTCATATTTACCAGAACAAAACATGGAGCCAAGAAGATAGTCAGACAATTAAGGGCTGTTGGCGTCAGCACAGCAGAGATCCACTCCAATCGATCTCTTGCTCAACGCCGTGAAGCTCTCGAGGGATTCAAAAGCGGTAAATACAGAACATTAATAGCTACTGACATTATGGCGCGCGGCATAGATGTTAACGGAATTGAATTGGTCGTTAACTACGACTTACCATCTACCCCGGATGATTATGTTCACAGGATTGGCCGTACAGCTCGTGCCGGCGCAAGTGGACATGCCATTACGTTTGCTATGCCAGATGAGGCTAGGGAAATACGATCAATTGAAAGGCTAATTAAACAAGTCCTACCTATATCTAAGTTACCCGATTTACCAGCAATTGCTCCAGTTATGGCCACACCTTTTTTACAAAATCTACCCAGAAGCAATCCAACTTCATCTAGCCGTGCAAGACAAAGCAGGCATTTTGGACCCAGAAGATAACTAAATCAACCGTATCATGATCAGGATAAATAAGTATCTAAGAGATAAAGGACTAGCTTCCAGGCGTGAGGCCGATAAGCTTATTGAGGATGGATTTGTTATTGTAAACAAAAAAAAGGCTATTCAAGGCATGATGGTAGATGAGGGTGACGAAGTCGTAGTAAGAGGGAAAGCCAAAAACTATCAGTACCTGGCCTATTACAAGCCTCGAGGATTATCGACACAAGATAAAGCCGGCAGAGAAAATGTAGTTGATCAATGGAAGGACAGGGGTCTTTACCCAGTGGGAAGGCTAGACAAAGAATCTGAGGGACTGCTGGTATTAACAAATGACGGACGTGTTTCTCGAGACCTTCTTTCAGAAAAATATCCTAAGGAATATGTAGTCAGCGTGAGAGAAAAATTAAGAAGCGGCATTCCGGCAATTTTAAAGTCTGGTATGCATACTAAAACTTTAGGCAAACTTCTTCCCGCCGAATCAAAAATAATGGGCTCCCATTCAATTAGAATTATTTTGCACGAAGGCAAAAAACATCAAATCAGAATAATGCTAAGTGAACTTAAATACACAGTGGTTTCCCTAAAGCGTGTAGCGATAGGAAAAATAAAATTAGGCAATCTCCAACCTGGTCAAACGCGTACCCTATCCGGAGAATTTTTATTACGCTAATGCTTATAGACAATGTTACAATCCGTGTCAAGGCTGGCAATGGCGGAGACGGCAAAGCTGCTTTTAATTCTAATATGAACAGTCTTGGGCCAGTTGGTGGTGATGGTGGTAAGGGTGGAGATATATACTGCGAGGGCACATCAGACCTAAACGCTCTCATACAATTCAGAAACAAAAAAGAAGTTAAGACTGAGAATGGGGGAAATGGAAGGGGCCAATCAATAGATGGTAAGGACGGAGAAGACCTAATTCTAAAAGTTCCAGTAGGGACAGTTATTGCTAACATTGAGAGCGGATCTGTCAATGAAATTGTTAAAAAATCTGATAAAATTTTGATAGCCCAAGGAGGGCATGGTGGAATTGGCAACTTCAAATTCCGCTCTGCCACAAATACAAGTCCCAAAGAATTCACCAGGGGTAAACCAGGAGAAGAGTTTACAATTAGATTTGAACTCAAACTCATAGCAGATGTTGGTCTTGTTGGTTTACCTAACGCTGGCAAATCGAGCCTACTCAATGAACTAACAAACGCCAAAAGCAAAGTAGCAAACTATCCATTTACAACTCTTGAGCCAAACTTAGGTGTTTACTATGAATTAATCATCGCCGACATACCTGGACTCATTGAGGGAGCATCTAGCGGTAAGGGTCTGGGTATCAAATTCCTTAAACACATAGAGCGCACCAATACTTTGTTTCATTTGATTTCTGCTGAATCTGAAGACGCAACAAAAGATTATGCAGTAATAAGGAAAGAACTCAAAAACCACAGCCTTTTACTGGCTGAGAAGCCGGAATATATTTTTGTTACCAAGAGCGACAAAGTTACGTCAGCCGTGCTTAAAAACAAAATCAATTTGTTGAAAAAAATAAATAAAAATATTCTGGCTATTTCGATTCACGACCAAGATAGTATTACTCAGGTCAAAAATCTATTAAATAAACTAAAATCCTAAAAATTATTGATACAAAATCCTATAAATGATATAAATAAAATATTATGAATAAGAAGATCATAATAATACTCCCAATCGTTGCTCTGTTGATAGCGGTATTTTGGATATTTCCCCAAAAACCACCTGAGCAAAATGATTCATTAATTTCAACAACTCCAACCCTAGAAGAAATTGCATCAAATACACCGACAACGTCTCCGACCGCATCTCAGACGACGCCGGTATCTCCCGTTGGAAACAATAGTTTTACAATAACTGAGGTGGCCGAGCATGATAATATAAGTAGCTGCTGGACTGTTATAAATGGTGATGTGTATGATCTTACTAAGTGGATACCTCAGCACCCAGGAGGACCTGACAAAATACTTAGCATTTGTGGAACAGATGGCACTTCTAAATTCGTGGATCAACACGACAATGCCCCCAAACAGCAAAATATTTTAGTAGGTTTCAAGATCGGTATTTTAGTAAACTAAATCAATTATAAATTAAGAATGGAGATCTCGGCTGATAAATTCGGTCAAATATTGTTTATAGTCTATTGGGCGATATGGGGAATTTTGGCTCTTAGGCCTAGGGATAGAAGAACTTGGTGGCTTGAGAGCGTAACCCCTGTCGTTATTTTCCCTTTTTTATTTTGGATCAATAACCTCGGGCTCTTATCAAAAACATCATCAATAATAATCCTAATTTTTGCGTTGCTGCATGTTACCGCCGCTCGTTATGTTTACGCCTCTATGCCGTTTGGAAATTGGATCAAAAAAAGGCTCAGCTTGGGACGTAATAATTATGACCGATTTGTTCACTTTTCTTATGGTGTTTTGATGGTTCCAGTTTTTTACAGCTTGTTGTCTAGTTTTTTACCAGAAGCAAATATTTTAAGATCTATTTTCGCTTTCACAATAGTAGTCTCCGTAGGTTCTGTATACGAAATACTTGAATACGCAGCGGCGATTATGTTTGGTAAAAATGATAGCGCTGGTTTTCTTGGAATGCAGGGCGATATTTGGGATACCCAAAAAGATATGCTAGCTCAAACAATTGGTGCCTTAATAAGCCTACTCTTTTTAATATCATAACAGACAAAAGGAACCCTAAATTTTTTGAACCAAAATCATATTTGTGCTACCACTCCTGCCAAATGGAACCCCAGCACTAAAAACATAGTGGTCTCCGGGTTTTAGTTCGATTAGTTTATTTTTTTCGGCTATTTTTTTAGCCTCTATAAGAAAATCGTCAAAATTATAAAGATTTTTTACTATTTCAGCCTTAATACCCCAGGTAAAATTTAGGTCGTGTAATGTTTTTTCGTTTGGTGTTAAGGCAAGTATTGGCTGGCGTGGGCGATGTCTGGAGATTCTTCTGGCGGTTGCACCACTTTCGGTGAAGACCATGATCAATTTTGCCTTTATCCTGTCTGCTAGCGTTGCGGCTGATATACCAACTGCATCATAGGCATCGTTATCTTCTGGAAAATCCCTATGCTGTATGTGTGGCAACGCCTTGTCTATTATTTTAACCATTGTCTTGATAACCTCTTCTGGATACTTGCCCCTAGCAGTTTCTCCAGAAAGCATAACAGCGTCGGTACCATCCAATATAGCGTTAGCAACATCTGTAACTTCTGCTCTTGTTGGAAGATGACTCTGTGTCATAGATTCCAACATTTGTGTGGCTGTAATTACTGGTTTACCCATTTTTAGACAAAGATTAATTAACTTTTTTTGAATATGCGGAATTTCAGCCAAGGGAACAGCAAAACCCAAGTCGCCCCTAGCGACCATCAAGCCATCCGCAATTGCTAATATTTCAGCTGCATTTTTGACTCCTGCTTGGGTTTCTATTTTGGCCAATACCATCGGATGCCTAGATTCTGGGATAAGATTTTTGATTTTTTCGATATCTTTTGCAGTTTGGACAAATGATACTGCGAGGGCATCGGCCACTACTTGATCATTGTTTATGCCCAAAGAAGTTTCTATGTCCTGTGCGTCCTTTTCTGTAACCTCAAAATCATTTAGAACAATGCCTTCGGCAGAAAATCCCATTTTGGATTTCAAAATACCACCAACAACCACCTTAGTAATTACACTGTCGTTATTTTTGGAAACCACCTCCAGGGTCGGCATGCCATCATTTAAATAAATCTCCCTTCCGACTTCGAGCCCGTCTATTATGTCTGGGAAATTTAGATTAAATTTTTGAGCTGAACCAGTATCTAATTGTTTTTTTGTTATTTCTATTTCGTCACCCACATTCGCCTGCGTCTCGGTAGCTATGCTACCTGTTCTTATTTTAGGACCGCTTAGATCAGCCATAATAGTGAGTGCTCTGCCAATCTTTTTTTCGACGTTTCTTATGTTAATAATATCCTCAACTATCTCTTCTTTGTTTTTGTGAGATAAATTCAAGCGAAAAACATCCACACCTCTGCGGGCTAATTTTTCCAACATCTCAGGACTATTTGAGGCCGGGCCAATAGTTGCGATTATTTTTACTTTCTTGGAGTCAATGCTCATCATAGGACATAAATTATAACACACCTCTTAAAAAATACAATCTTGGACTTATTTTCCATGTGATATAATTTAATTATGAAGGGCTTCGTAGAGAATATAGAAAAAATAACTCTTGAAAATCAAAATTTTAGGCAAGTTTTGTATACTGCCCAAAATAGCCAACTGGTCGTGATGAGTATCAGGCCAGGTCAAGATATAGGGGAGGAGATACACCAGCTTGATCAATTCATAAGATGTGAGAGAGGCACAGGCAAAGCAATTCTGGATGATGTTCAACATGACATAAGCGATGGTTTTGTCGTGGTTGTGCCAGCTGGCACAAAGCATAATATTGTCAACAAGTCAGCAGAACAAGATCTTAAGCTCTACACCTTATATTCTCCACCGAACCACAGAGAGGGTGTTGTTCATGCAACCAAAGACCAGGCAATCGCCGATGAAGAACACTTTGATGGTAAGACGACGGAATAATTTCAAGAATATTGATCATTTGTTATAATCGAAAATAAATATTAATTACACTGACTTTTTTTGTTTCGCAAGTAATACTGGCGGAATGGTTTAAAGTCGTGTCATTACAAAAGTAATGGACATTTCCAAAAGAGTAGGCATGATCATTTTTTCTGCCGTTTTAGTGGTCGGAATGGCAGTTGGTTTTTTTGTTGCCAAAAACTGGAGCAGTAATGCCCTGGCTGAAACTGACAGTTCAAAGGTTGATGAAGAAACACTAAAGGGATTGTACGACGGATTCTTTGGTAGGCCATTAGATGATGGTGCAAAGAGCCACATAGGCAAAGATCTCAGACAGGTTTTAAAAGACCTTAATAATTCACCGGAAAGAAGATATTACGCAGCGTTATTTAAATCTGTAAAAGCATATGAAGAAGCAGTAAGAGCCCCTGGCGATTTGAGTGAGACCGACAAACAAAGATATCTCGATGCGATAGATTCAGCGCTATCCACATTGCTAGCTTGGGTTAACACCTTGCCCGAACAAGACATCTGCAGAGCAGTCGTTGACTATGACAAAGCGAGAGAAGCCATGCAAGCTGCATATGATACAATGAGTGCCAAAGCCAAGGAATCTGCCGAACATGGTGTGTTCAATGCGATAAAGAGGCTAGGCCGACCTATCAACTTGCCAGCACCACTCAAGAGATGCCTAATCACCAGCTCACCGACTCAAACTCCCACGGCAACCCCAACTCAAACTCCTTCGATGACCCCAACTGCAACACCAAATCAATAGATAGAAAAGATAGGAAGCTTAACAAAGGCCCACTCTTCGACAATCTTAGGTGGGCTTTTGTGTTATGCAAAATCATCGAAGGCTTGCTATAATTAGATCATGGAAACCATAATCGTGTTCTTGTTATGCGGATATATCGTAGGCTCCATTTCACCTGGTTATTTTTTTGGAAAATTAATAAAAAAAATAGATATAAGAAATTACGGCAAAGTGAACACCGGTGCGACCAATACCTACCACGTAGTGGGACCAGTTTATGGCATTGTCACTGGGATTATCGATTTTATTAAGGCCCCCCTCGTTTTTTATATTGCTGATTCATTTTCTGGCATAGGGATAGGAACCGATTTGGCTATCCTGATTGGTTTGGCTGCAGTCTTTGGTCATATATTCCCATTTTATCTAGGCTTCAGAGGAGGCAGGGGAGTTGCCTCTCTTTATGGTCTTAACGCTCTTAATTTAGCCATCTTACAAAATTTTACCCCATACTCTTTGTTGTTTTTTATAGGAACAGTTTTTTATTCAATAGCTGTATCACAAAGACCAGAAACCAGACAAGCCCTGGGGGAAGCTCCGATTAGGGAATTTCTCCAGCTAGGGGGTTTGATTTTTCCATTAGGATACATTTTTGCACAAAGAAACACCATGTTATGGATTGTTGGCACATTTTTCATTGCTCTTTTGGTTTTTGATATCTTCAGACTTACGTTACCAGGGTTAAACACCAAGTATCTTAATCTGGGCGGCTTAGCCAAAAGAAAAGAACTTAAAAGACTATCTGGCTATACACTATTTTTTCTTGCTAATTTTATTTTAATAACATTCTTTGCCAAAGAAATAGCAGTACTTGCTATGTCAGTTGCAATAGTTGGGGATGTATTCGCACCATTTGGCAATGTCTTCTCATCTAAAATAATATGGCGCGAAAAGAGCTGGGGTGGCCTGGGTCTTATTTTTCTGATGACATTCATAGTGGGATCATTTTTAAAATCTCTTTCTCCTCTTAATTTCGCTACTTCACTCGTGCTTATTGCCGCTATTTTGTCTGCAGTGATTGATTTATTTTCCTCTATATTAGATGATAATATTCTAGTGCCAATTGGTGTTTCTTTAATTCTCGTCCTTATTTTCTAATTTTATGGATTCTATAACTTTCTACATATTTCTCTTTGCTCATATTATTTTTCTAATAACTGGCTTTGGCACAGTTCTTGTGATTGATTTCTTTGGTCTGCTCTGGTTCAGAAAAAAAATCAGTACCGACAACCTACTTTTGACAACCGGCCATGCCCAAAAATTAATTTGGCTTGGTTGGATTGGGCTAGTTATCTCTGGCGTCGGCCTTATAACAATAAAAGGCTACTTGGATAACTTAACTCAAATAAAACTTTTCTTTGTCATTCTTGTGGGACTAAATGGTATTTTCCTGAACAAAATACACAGACTCTTATCCAATCTAGACAATAACGAGATGTCAAAACACTTAAAATTTAAGATCATCCTTACAAGTATAATATCCCAGATCGGATGGTGGGGAGCCATAACGATCGGGTTCTTGCACAGACACTGGCAACACAATATTCCTTGGCCTGAGAATCCCTGGTTATACATAGCAACTATATCTGGCAGCTTTTTTGTTGTTTATGTAATTGGAGAAATAGTTTTGAACTCTCGTTATAAAAAATAGTGGGACAAAGACATAAAAAATTAACAGTTTTAGGAATAATATTACTCGCCACCCTAACCACAGGCTGGTTTTTTTATTTTAATAAATTAGATATTACTAAATTTTTAAATTACAAAAAATCTGTCGAAAAAATATCAGAAATAAAAAAAGATATAATTAGTCCTCCTCCGCTTCGTTCTTTTCTAGAATCAAAAAAAACCCACCTGACTCCATCCGGCACGCTTGAGTGGACCAATACTCAGAGAATTTCGAATGGTCTTCAGCGACTCACCAGTAACTCTCAACTAAACTCAGCCGCCAACCGCAAGGTCCAGGATATGTTTAATCGTCAATATTTTGAGCATGAATCTCCAGATGGAAAAAATGCCGGCAATCTTGCTGAAATTTATGGTTATGAATTTATTGCGATAGGAGAAAATCTAGCCTTGGGCAACTATGGGAATGACGAGAACCTTGTTAAGGCGTGGATGGACAGTCCTGGGCATAGGGCAAATATTCTCAGCGACAAGTTTACGGAAATCGGTATAGCTGTTGCCCAAGGTAAATTTGAAGGACAAGAGACTTGGCTAGCTGTGCAAATATTCGGACTCCCTCTTTCAAGCTGTCCCAAAATTGATGAAGGCTTAAAGACTCAGATTGATAATCTTGAGATGCAAATTGCTGAATTGAAAATTAAATCAGATGAAATGCAAAAACAATTGGATCAACATAAAAAAGCGGGAAATTATGAAGAATATAATAAATTGGTTCCGATGTATAACAAACTTGCCAATCAAATAAACATTCTCGTAGCTCAAGTAAAGGGGACGGTTGCTTCATACAACGTTCAGGTCAGTAACTTCAATACCTGCATAGATAATCATTAATTTTGTGATATTTTTGCGGGTTGCGTAACCTCATTTGACTTTTTTACCAATTTTTGTTATAATTATTACTATGGAGGTAACATAATGAAGTGTGTGAGAAAGATTTACCTGCCCGGAGGCGGGCAGGTAAAGTGCGGTTTCCCGGTCGCCCACGGCGGCGACCGGCATGCGGCGGGGATGTGCCCCGTCCGTGGACGCCGCGGCGTCCACGACAGTGTCAAGCGCCGGCGGCGACGCGCCGGCCAGGCGCTCCCGCAGAGAGGGGCGCCGGTCGCTGGCACCGGTAAACCGAGTGCCAGCAGCGACAAGCGGGCTGCGCCGAAAAAGGTCTAGCCCAATAGGGCGGGGAGCGATCCCCGCCCGTTTTTATTTTTTTCAAATTATTTTTGTTCTATAAAACCAAAACCACATTATCCCTTAGACCCGCTCCGCCACTCCCGCGGCGGCTTCGCTATTTCGTCTCACAAATTTAATTTTTGTTCAAGAAATATTATAACAAAAATTAACCAAGCAATTTATTCGACGGAATGTCTAAAAGACAATGTTGTTTTGTTTTTTTTGAATAAGTTTATAGACTTATTATTTTAATGTCTTACAAACCTCAAGCTACGACGTAATCTGTCGGGGCGGTTTTTATCACAGTATAATTACTAGATAAAACAAG
>Ga0209542_10004579_pt1 | contig 28289 bp, 27 predicted proteins | sample RifCSPhighO2_01_FD_184028 | JGI IMG/M metagenome (GOLD analysis project Ga0209542, IMG submission 184028) | Soil microbial communities from Rifle, Colorado - Rifle CSP2_plank highO2_0.1 (SPAdes) (version 2) | ecosystem: Environmental > Terrestrial > Deep subsurface > Rock core/Sediment ...
TAAAAGCCACGAAGCAAACTTGTGGTCGCCTTGTAATGGGGTTTACCCCGTTACAAGAAAACTACCATCAATGTAACATCAAGATAAAAGCCACGAAGCAAACTTGTGGTCGCCTTGTAATGGGGTTTACCCCGTTACAAGAAAACTACCATCAATGTAACATCAAGATAAAAGCCACGAAGCAAACTTGTGGTCGCCTTGTAATGGGGTTACGGTGCTACTGGAGCATCCACAATTGGAACTTCCGCGTCTGTTACCGGAAGACCGGAATCGGCGGGAACGCCTTCTTCTGGCAATGTTCCTGTCTCCTGCGCCTTATTGCGCTGCATATACCAGTATCCCAAGCCAGCAATCAACACAATCACAACCAAAACGATAACTACATTTGAACCTTTCTTCATTATGTGATGAGATAATTAATTTTGACCTTTAAATAAATATAACATATAAAACATTTTTTGTACAGGTGAGAAAAAAAGAGCCTCACACAATAACTTATCAACTTAAAAAATCAAAAACTCGTCTCGCGTTCTCCCAAATCTTGTCTTTCACATCCTCAACTGAAACTCCCTTAAGTTCCGCGAGCTTCTTCACCACCTCAATAACATACGCCGGCTCGTTTCGTTTACCCTGAGTGCCACCGAAGGACTTCCCCCGATACGGCGCGGGCGTTACATAGGGAGCGTCTGTCTCCGAAAGAATCCTGTCCATTGGAATACACTTCACAATCTCGTCATAATCCCGAACAAAGGTAATAACCCCGCCAAACGTAAAATAAAATCCCATATCCAAAAGTTTCCGCGCGTCTTCCTTCGTCCCTCTAAAAAAGTGGACAATGCCCGGATTAGAAATTAGAAATTTGGAATTAGAAATTAAGGTCTCGCAAAGATCCTCATAAGCATCGCGACAATGAATCATCAGCGGCTTTTTCACCTCATACGCCAACTCAATATGCTTCACAAAAACTTCTCGTTGTTTTTCCTTAATCCTTAATCCTAAATCCTCAATCCTGTAATAGTCCAGTCCACACTCCCCAACCGCAACCACCCTATCATCCATCGCCAGCTTCTTATAATACTCATAATCAAACTCCTCCGCTCGGCTCGTAAATCCACTTCCGCGTGAGTCAGCGTTCACTTCCGCGTCAGTCCGCGACACGCCGAGTTCTTGCTCGTCATGGAACGAGGCGTGTACGTGAATCGGATGCACCCCAACCGTCGCGTAAACGCCCGATGGAAACTCATGAGCGATATCTACCGCTCTCCAGGAAGTATCTTTCTGCGTCCCCACATTAACCAAAAAAACGTTATTATCTAACGCTCTCCCAATCACCTCTTTGTAATCCTTTTCAAACGCCGCAAACTGCGCGTGCGTATGGCAATCAATATACTTCATTATTCAATCTGCTTCCGTTCAGCGATATAGTTGAAGGTTTCCTGGACAAAAATAGCAATCGGAACGGCCAAAAGAACTCCCACAAACCCCGCAGCCCTGCCTCCCGCGAGAAGAGAAATAATAACAATCACGGGATGAAGCTTCATTGTGCGCCCCATGATAACGGGAATAAGAATATGATTTTCCAACTGTTGAACAATAACGAAAAAAAGCACGGCGTACATGCCAAGCGCGAACGATTCGGGAACAGCAACCAAAAAAGCGGCGGTGCCAGCGAGAACAGGTCCGATAATCGGAACAATCTCAAAGAGCGCCGCGAGTCCTCCCAACACAAGCGGATATCGAACTCCCAAAAGCCACATCCCGATGCTCACGACAACTCCAACAAGAATACTAAGAGCGAGTTGCGCTCCAAGCCATCGCCGAATCTTCACCTTAAACCGGGCAAAAACCGAAAGAACAGGCTTTTCATATATGCCCGGAAGAATAATACGAAGCAAGCGTTCCGTTCCGTTTTTTTCAACCGCGAGATAAAAAGAGATTGCGAGCGTCGCGAGAACAAGAATAGATTTGGAAAGAATCTGCGAAATGGCGACGGTAACGGAAATATGATTCGCCTGCAGAAAACCGAGCACCCTGCTTAAATTCGTGCTAACCCCCTTGATAAATGAGGAGGGAAAACTAATGCCGAAAAGAGTGGAAATCGCCTGATTAAAATCTCCTAAAAAACCAACGGCCTCCGTAACTAAAAGAGGGAGAATAAAATACAATACGCTGGCAAACAAAAGAAGAGTAAAAAGAAAAATCAAAACCGTGCCAAGCAAACGGTGAACTCCCCGCTTCTCCAAAAAAAAGATAATCGGGTCAAGCCCCGCCGCAACCACGATTGCGACCGCGAGCACTCCAATCGCCTGCCGAGAAATATACAAAAGAAAAATAAGAAGAATAAAAACAAATATCCTCCACAATGCCTGCCAACTTAGTTCTAAATGATACTTTTCTTCCATCAAATCAAAAATCTAAAATTTACCTCTCTACTTCACGCTAAGTATATCCTTAAAACTTTTATTTTTAAATGGGGCTATCATCGCGAGATTCAAGCGGGCATCGCGGAAAAGAGCGCGGGCAACCGCGCGGACATCCTCGGCCGTAACCAAAGAAATGCGCCTCCCGACTTCTGACGGATTGGAAAGAGGGAGCCCGGCAATCTCCTGTCCCGCGTAGAAATACGCGATATCCTCCGACGTTTCAAGCGACAAAAACATGGAGCCGACAAGATGGTCCTTCACCTTCCGCAATTCCGACGGAGACACAAGTTCTTTTGTCAGCCGTCCGCACTCTTGAAGCATCGCGGAAATAACTTCCGTCACCTTCGCGTGCTGGGCTCCCGAGGACATCTCAAAAATTCCATGGTCGGAATACAAATCATCCGAAGCACGAACGTAATACGCGGCTCCCAATTCCTCCCGAATCTTATGAAACAAGCGCGAACTCATGCCTCCTCCCAAAATATCGGCGAGTACCTTTAGGGCGTACTTCCTCCTATCAAAAAAAGAAAACGCCCGAAATCCCAACACAAGATGCGTCTGGTCGGAATCCTTGAAACTAATAAGCTCCTTCGGTTGTAACTGTTTTTCTCTCACTTTCGCGCGCGAAACCTGTCTTTTCTTCGCGAGCGCACCAAAATGGCGGTGAATCTCCTTAAGCGCGAGCTTTGAATCAAATCCGCCAGAAACAGCGACAACGGTGGACGCGGGAATATAATGCTTGGAACGATAATCAATAAAATCCTTCTGTTGCAAACCGCGCACAACATCCTTTCTTCCCGCGATTCCCCATCCCGCCGGTTGGTCTCCATACACAAGCTCCATAAAAAGCTCCTGCACTCTCCGCGAAGGCATGTCCTCATACATATTAATCTCCTCAACAATAACGCCCTTCTCTTTTTCAATTTCCGCGGGAGAAAACACGGGATGAAGATAAATATCGGAAATCACATCAAGCGCCTGCGGTAAGAATTCATTCTTCACCTTCGCGTAATAACTGGTTGATTCTTGAGAAGTAAACGCGTTGTACTGCGCGCCCAACCCGTCAAGCTCGGAAGCAATATGCATTGAGGTTGGCCTCTTCTCCGTGCCCTTGAAACACATATGCTCCAAAAAATGCGAGATGCCGTTTATTTCCTTGGTTTCATGTTTTGAACCAACCGTAACGGAAACCATAACCGTCGTGGTAAAACTTTCTTTTCGGGGAACAAAAAGAACGCGTAATCCGTTAGGAAGAGTATGAAAAGTAAACTGCCTCATAAGCTTGAATTATCATGGCGCCTGAACTGGCAAAGATGAAGTTGTTGCTGTGTCAGCGGACGTCGCGATTAAAAACTCCCCACTCTCTCCGCACACCGACCCGTTACAAACGCGAATAACGTATGTTCCCGTTTCTGAAGGAACTTCAAAAGAATAGGTATCCGAACCAAAAACTCCTCTCCGCGCCGGTAAGAGCGTAATAAGCCGTGAGGCGCCTTCCCCGACAAGCTGAATCTTGGAAACGCTCTCCGAAAGACCTGAATATTCCCAGCGAATCCTTGTTTCGTGAAAAGGAGCAAACGTTTCGCCGGAAGAAGGAGAAATAAGAGAAAGGTATGAAGAGCTCTTTTCAAGAGGAAACACGGTCAAAAGAACCTTTTCTATCTCCTTACGAATTGAGGAAACATCCGAAAAAGACCCGTCAAGAAAATACTTCTCAAACGAAAACTCCAAAACAACATCAGAAGAAAGGGGAATAACATACGTAAAAGAGGCAAAATCCTTATCCTCTTCCGAAAAAAGAAAAATCGGGTTGCGTAAAGAAGTCTCTCCCCAAGGAGTAGTGGCGCGAATCACATTCTCATCTTGAGAATACCACTTGCCCTGGTCTTTGCTGTAAAAAAACCTCTCGCCACGAAGATTAATCCATGAGTAGTTTTCAAAACCCCGAACCGCCCTCAATAAAACACTGTTATTGCCTCGCAGACCAAATCGAGCGCGGAATGGCGAGTTCTGGAAAGAACTCAAGGCCCATCCTTCGGGATAATTAAAAGCGAACGAATACGCCGGATTCGCGTACCGATATACATGTTCCACGGGCTGTTGAGAAGCTCTTCGGACAAAATCCTGCACCATCGTTTGAATCTCAAAAACACGAGCCTGAAAACTCTTTAGCAGGCTAAGCGCGTTGCTAAGAAAAGCGGCGCTCGGCGGATCGGAAACAGCCGCGCTCGCGCTCTGAAAAAACCCTCCAAAAACAAAGAGGGTAACACACGCAAAAAGAAGGATGATTCGTTTCATAAAAACTTACGAAAGCTTCAACTGAATGTATGAGGAAAGTTCGGCAATCAAAACTCTCTCCTGTTTCATTGTATCACGATTGCGCACCGTAACGTCTTTTCCTTCTAAGCTCTCAAAATCAACCGTTACGCAAAAGGGCGTGCCAATCTCGTCCTGCGCCCGATACCTCTTGCCAACATTACCTCTCTCATCCCAAGCAACCATAAAACTTCCTCTCAAATCATTATAAATCTTCTTTGCCAAAGTAACGAGCTCCGGTTTATTGGCAAGCAACGGAAACACCGCCACCTTATAAGGCGCGAGCTTCGGATGCAGTTTTAACACAACCCGCGTATCGTCGTTTTTTTCGCCCTCTTTCAACTTCTCCTCGTGATACGCCTCGCAAAGCGCGAAAAGCGCGACCCTCCCCACCCCCGCGGACGTTTCTATGATATAAGGCAGGTATTTCTCTTTCGTTTCCTCGTCGTAATACGTCATGTCTTTCTTGGAATATTCCTGATGGCGCCGAAGATCCCAATCCCCTCGATGATGAACGCCCTCCATCTCTTTCCACTCTCCTTCCAAATTATATTCAATATCAAACGCCGCCTGTGCGTAATGCACCAACTCATCCGGCGCGTGCTCCTTAAACCGCAAATTCTTTTTTGAAAAACCAAAATCCAAATACCACTGCAAGCGCTTCTCTTTCCACTCTTCAAATGTCTTCTGTGACGCTTTTTTATCCGGCTTTACATAATACTGCAACTCCATCTGTTCAAACTCTCGGCACCGAAAAATAAATCCGCCGGGCGTAATCTCGTTCCGAAATGCCTTCCCGATCTGCGCGACGCCAAAAGGAATTTTAACCCGCGTAGAATCAAGAATCTGCTTAAAATTCGTATGTACTCCCTGCGTAATCTCTCCTCGCAAATACGCCTTCTCTTTTGCGCCCTCAACCGAACCCAAAAATGTTTCTACAAGCAAATTAAACTGGCGTGGTTCAGTAAGATCCCCTCCACATTCGAGACACTTCGGTTTCGTGTTTGGATCGGCGTATACCTCATTAACTAAACCAACAAAATCACTAGGATCAAGCGTACCAAAATCATCTACAATATGATCTGCCCGAAAACGCTTTTTGCACTTCTTGCAATCCACAAGCGGATCCGAAAACGCCTCCGTATGCCCGGAGGCCTCCCACACACGCGGATTCATAATAATAGAGGCGTCAATTCCAACCACATCATCCCGCTCCCGCACCATAGTCTTCCAATATTCATTCTTAATATTTCGCGTAAGCTCCGCGCCCAAAGGACCAAAATCCCACATTCCAGCAATTCCGCCATAAATCTCCGAAGATGGGTACACAAACCCCCTCCTCTTCGCCAAATTAGCCACTTTTTCCAGTAAAGACATGTTCATTTACCTTATCATCTAAACCAAAAATTGAAAAGAAAGTGTGACATTGAGTCTTCAGTCGTAACTTACAACTTTCAACTTAAAACTTACAACTCATTCCTTAACCACCCCCTCCCCAATTCCAACAGTAGAATCGTCAGCAAGCTCCGTTGTTAAAACCGAATCCGTCGCCTGCAAAGAAGTGCCGGTAAACGCGTCAGTAGCGGTAAATCTCGTCATCTGTAAAAGAGGAAGGTGCTGGCCTAAAAAAGATTGTTCGGGAATCGCACTCATCTGAAAACTCGCTTCCAACGGCTTCGTGTTCGCCTGCACGTCTCCAATCTCCCACAACACTTCTCTTTCCACCTCGTTATAAGAAGGAGTTGAATCAACACTGCTTTTTGCAATCCCAGTCCAGGAAACATACGAGGGAAGCACGGCGCGAAACACAGCCGACCGAATATCCGTCGCGTGATTGCGTAATGTCCAAGTAACAACATACTCTCCCGCCTGACCTACACGAGGAGGAAATTCTCCGTCGTTTGAAATCCCCGCCTCCTCTCGCCGAAATGCCTTCGCGTCAACAGAAACAAATCCCGCAATCTTTGTCGCAACCTCCTGAAGCGCGCTCGTCTTGTCGCTCTTCAAATAATACGGAACGGTGGGAGAGCTCGCCTCAACGTTTACGCGAACCTGATAATTTTTGTCTCCGGAACCCGAAAACCCATTCTTCAAAGAAATCGTAAATTCCACCTCGCCCAAACTTCCCGGAGCAAGAAGAGAAAGCGCGGGAGTATTCTCCTTGTCCCATCGCAATCCGCCTCTTGAATCAAGAGAAGAGTTGGATTGAAGAGAAGATAAGTCAAAAAGTCCGCCGGTCAAACGAGTATAAATGACAACATCGGAAAGAGGCACGCCACTGTTGTTCGTATATCTAATAACATACTTCAACGAGTCGCCGATTGTCGCGACATACTGCTCGCTTCCATTAACCGTTGTCTGAAGCGCGAGAGGCGACGGCGAAACAGAAAACGCGGACACTCCTTCCCGAGCAATGGGATAATCCTTATTAAGATAATTCCCATAAATCGTAACGGGAAATGAAAATTCCGAACCATCAGCCCCCTCAATCCTTCCCTGTATGGAAATAACTCCGCTTGAGCCTCCGCGAAGCGACCCAAGTTTCCAGTAGTTGTAAAGCGAGTCGGGAGCAATGCTCGCGGAAATAAAACGGAAAGAATCGGGATACTGAACACCCAAACGCAAATCCGGCAAATCCGCGCGCGAAGTGTTTTTGTACAAAATCTGAAAACGAAAGGTGGAACCATTAAGAATTTGTTCATCCTGCTTCACCTCCACCTTAAGAGCCGAATCCTTAACCTTAACCTCCTCCTCCCCTTTTGCTGTAAAACCCGTACTTCTCCCCAAACCATAAGAAAGCTCGGCGGAAATAACTCGCTTATCCTCATCTTCAAACAAAGAAACGCCAGCGGAACCGGAATTCGTATCCGGCAAAACATCCAAAAGCGGAACAAGCGTAAACTTCTTTTTCTGCAACCCGCCAGGAACAATTTCTCCCAGCGGAACATGAATCAGGGCCTGTTCCGAATTCTTATCAAGAATAAGAAAGTCAGAAGACGTAAGAAGCGTAAGAGCCGAATCCTCAAGAGAAACCTCGGAAAGGTTCTCTATCTGCGCCTCAACCTCAAAAGGAGTTCCCCGATATACCTCTTTAGGAATCTCAATCTTCACTCTCACGTCTCCCGACTTCTGTTTATAAAAAAAGATGACAAAAGCGCTAAGTCCAGCCACGAGAAAAGAAAGACCAAGAAAGAAAAAAATAGTTTTCTTCCAAAAAGAGAGCGCGTGGGACGAACCAAAAACTCTCTTCGTCTCCTCGTTTTCATTCTCACCCTCTCCAACTTCCGAAATCTCTTCCAAAATCACACCATCGTCTCTCGCGTCAAGCTCATCAGAATCCAAAACAACAGAAACCTGAACAGGTTCAGCTTCTTTTGAAATCGGAGAAAAAATTCCTTCTTCCCGCGAAATGGGAAGTCTTATCTCTTTTTGTAATTTCCTTGTTCGCTTCTTTAGAACACGCAAAGAGGTTTTCTTTTTGTTCTTCGTAGAACTTACAGGAGAAGATTTTTTCATAAAACTTATTATAACAGGATAGCTATTTGAAAAAGACCGAAAAAAATCAGTTCAAAAAAACAAGGTCGGATTCTTGAAACCTGGAAGAACAAAATGAGCACGTAAACGCGTGGTCCGAAAGAGAAAAAGCAAAAAGGTTCTTTTCTTCGCAAAGCCCGCATCGCGCGTGGCTCATATCATAACCCAAAAGCCGAAGCATAAAAGAAATATCCGTGTTTTTCGTTTGCATAACGGAAAGGAGCGCGTGCCAAAAACGCGGATCGGGAAAATAAGGAGGGGTAAGAGCGCGGACAAGCGCGAGTATGCGGGGAAAACGAATATGAAAATAGGGAGACTCCGCCTCAAAAAGAACAAGCTCCTCGGTAAGCGCGTCTGTAACCGTATACTGATGTTTGTGCGCGAGCCGAAGAAAAATTCTGCTCCCGGGCATAAGGTGAGGAAAAAGTCTTGAACGTATCTTTCTCCCGCTTACAACCCGGGCCTCAACGCGCCCCAGCTCTCGCGTGTAGGCGTGAACCAAACGGTCATACTCTCCTCTCGTCTCTGACCCCAAAACAATTGCCTCTAAAACAACCTCACTCATAAAAAGCTTAAAAACTCGCGCATAAAACCACATCCACGCCCGCGCCGTGTCCGCGGAAGTCGGCGTTCAGTCTGCGCCTGCCCCGTGTCCCGCTAAGGCGGGGTCTACGAGGTTAATCTGCGCTTCTAATAGAAGATCCAACCCAACGCCTCATCAACCGAATATGCTCCCGAAGTGGAAACAAGAAGAAGCAGAGCTCCGGCTAAAATAAGCAAATCTTTTTCCTTATCCTCAAAACTCGCCTTTCGCTTCACGGTCAAAAAAATCACGACGAATTGAATAGCGACAAACGCCGAAACAATCTGCGTCAAAATCCCGAAAATAATCATCACTCCTCCAACCGCCTCAACGAGCCCAACCACAAGCGCCCAAAAAGCACCGGGCTTAAAACCAACGCTCCCCATCCACTCGCCCGTACTTTTCAAATCTCTCAACTTCGGCAATCCATGCGCGACAAGAATAATTCCAAGCGCGACCCGCAATATCAAAACTCCATAGTCCCCGAATACAAATAATGGTTGAATCATAGAAACATGATAGCACATCTATTGCGCGAGGCAATAAAACTCGGCTACCATAAAATAACAAACTTCAATGAATTTTATGAGCGAAGCGAGTAATATTCGCGAACGTAGTGAGCAAATATCTATGAATATCCTATCTATTGAAACTTCCTGCGACGAAACCTCACTTGCTATTATTGAAGCAAACGGCGGATTAAGCTCGCCAAAATTCAAAATTAAAAAACTTTTAACCGCCTCCCAAATTGAAACCCACCGCCCATTCGGCGGCGTCGTCCCCAACCTCGCCAAACGCGAACACCAAAAAAATCTTCCGCTCCTCTTCAAAAAACTCGTTGGCAAAAGAAGTCCGACATCCAAAACGAGGATGTCGGACTTCCCCGACATTGACCTCTTGGCAGTAACAACGGGTCCAGGCCTAGAGCCCTGTCTCTGGCAAGGCATAGAATTCGCAAAAAAAATACAAAAAGAACATTTCCCGAAGGCAAAAATTATTCCCACAAATCACTTACATGGTCACATGTATTCTTTTTTGCTCCCGCAAAAAAATTCTAGATTCTATTTTCTAGATTCTAGATTCTTTCCGACCATCCAACTTTTGGTAAGCGGCGGACATACGATATTGTTACTCATGGAATCCCTCACGAAATACAAAAAACTCGGTGAAACCCGCGACGACGCGGCGGGCGAGGCATTTGACAAAGTCGCCCGCATGCTCGGTCTCCCCTACCCGGGCGGACCAGAAATAGAAGGCCTCGCCAAAAAATATCGAAGTCCGACTTCGATAGAATTTCCGAGACCGATGATTCACGATAAAAATTATGACTTCAGTTTCAGCGGCCTAAAAACAGCGGTGCTATATTACCTCCAATCGCAGACTAACGCAGACTACACGCAAAAAAACGCAGACAAACTTCCGCGTAAGTCCGCGTCCAGTCCGCGCAAATCCGCGGCCGCCGTAGCGGCAGCATTTCAAGAAGCCGTCATTGACGTCCTCACGGCAAAAACCCTCCGCGCCGCGAAAGAATACAACGCAAAATCCGTCATATTGTCCGGCGGCGTCGCCGCAAACCAAGCTCTTCGTAAATCCTTTCAACTTTCAACTAAAAACTTACAACTAAACTTTTTATCAGCGGATAAAAAGTTCCAAGGCGACAACGCCGCGATGATTGCCGTCGCGGGTTATATCGCGTATCTAAAAAAGAGGAAATACCCCCTGAAAGCCGTTGGGACACTCGACGTGTAAACAGTTTGACTTTTTATAACAAACATATACTGTAAATACATACACGCCCCAGCCAGCCGCAAGGTCCGCTGGGGTTTTTCGTTTTTTGTTGTTAAAATAACAACAAAAGGCAACCCTCCTGTTTATTGACGGTGAAAATTTCAAAGGCAAAATACGATCCGTGTTCCGGGAAGCCAGCCGCGACAAGCCCGTTTGGCACAAATATGATTTTAATGGCCTTCTAAACAAGGTTCTCGTTGGCACAGAAATAAAAAGACGAGTATTTTATTTTGCGCGTGTTAAAGAAATAGATATATAACTTTATGAAGAAAAAACCGAACTAATAGCCCTCTTTTCCGTTTTAGTATTCAAAAATGCGGTTCGTCTTCCCGCTTCGTGAAACATAATTCCGAAACGAGAAAAAATACCCTCCCTTCCCAAGATATGCGGAGAGTCAAAGCGGTCTGCAATAATAAAAGGCGCGCGAAAAATTTGTCCAGCGAAACAAATGCGAAGCGAATGAACATACCCAAAAAAAACGGAATCGCCAACCCCCCGAACAATAATTTTCTTCCCGGCAGAAAAGGAAATACCGAGAAGGTCAGCATCGCCGCGAGGAATCAAGCTTGTGGTTGCTCCAGAATCAATAACAAAAACAGCGCGGACGCCTCGGTCGCCACGCCCCAAAATCTCTGCATCAAGCGCGGGAAACACATCAAGCCGCCCATCGTCTTGAAATCGTATCCCGTACGAAAAAACAGCGACGCTCATATCCCGTAAATAACCGTAAGCCCCTTTGGCACGCTCACCAAAAGAATCTCCCTCCACGTTACATGAGGAAATTTCTTTTTAACGCCTTTCACAAGAGCATGTGTATCGTCGCCCGCGCCAACAATCTTTCCGGCAACAATAGCAACTTGTTTTCCTCCATATTTTTTGATGTCAATAACAGGCAATTGCATTCTTTTCATATAAAAAATGTACCACAAAATAAACAAAAAGACCAGCCCCGCTTTGCTTTTTCTCCTCAATTGTTACAATAACCCCCATGAACTCCTCTCTTCACCGCCTCTCCCTTGAATTTGTGCGCGTAACCGAACTCGCGGCAATTGAAGCCGCGAAATGGATTGGCAGGGGAGATGGCAAAGCCGCGGACAAGGCCGCGGTGGATGCTATGCGAACCGCCCTAAACCAAATTGCCTTTTCCGGCGAAATCGTAATCGGCGAGGGCGCGAAGGACGAATCCCACGAACTCTACGTGGGAGAAAAAGTAGGAAACGGAAACGCGCCGGAAGTAGATATTGCCGTAGATCCTTTGGAATGTACCGATAGCGTGGCATACGGAAGAACAAACGCCATAACCGTAATTGCAACAGGCCCCAAAGGCACGCTTTACAAAGCCGCGGATTCCTATATGCAAAAACTCGCGGTGCCTCCATCCGCAAAAAACATAGTGGACTTGGACGCTCCGGTAAAAGATACGATTCAAAAAGTGGCAAAAGCGCTCGGCAAAGACATCTCCGAAATAACCGTGGCTATCCTTGATCGCGAACGCCACGAAAAACTGAAAAACGAGGTTCGTTCAGCGGGCGCCCGCCTCCAGCTCTTTACGGACGGCGATGTGGCAATGGCGCTCGCGACCTGCCTCCCCGAATCCCCGGTGGATATCTTAATGGGAACAGGAGGAAGCTCGGAAGCGGTGCTTGCCGCCTCCGCAATGAGAACTTTTGGAGGAGAACTCCTCGTTCGCTGGAAACCAAAAGATGAAAAACACATCGCGCGCCTGAACGCCGCGGGAATTACAAAATTTGATGATATACTAAAAGCGGAAGATCTCGCGAAAGGCGACGACCTCACCTTTACCGCGACCGGCGTACTTACCGGCCCGCTCGCGAAAGGAGTGGTCTTCGGAAAAAACCACATCACAACACACACCATAGTAATATCATCAAAATCAAATACAACGCGATTTATTAAAACCAAACATAAAACGTCGTAATTCTTTTTTCCTTAATCCTTAATCTTTAATCCTAAATCTTAACTTATGAACAAACTCTATATCCTCCCTTTTGACCACAGAGGGTCGTTTATCAAAATGTTCGGGTATGACGAAAAAAATCTCTCACCCGAAGACATAACGTCTCTCTCGGACTACAAGCACGTTATTTACGAGGGTTTTTTGAGGGCGCTTGAAATGGGCGTGCCAAAAGAGCCCGCCGCGATTCTTGTGGACGAGCAGTTCGGCAAAAAAATACACGAGGAGGCAAAAACGAAAGGTATTACAAGAATCCTCACCATTGAAAAGTCTGGCCAGGACGAATTTGATCTTGAATACGGAGATGCCTTCAAAGAACACATTGACGCGCTCTCCCCGCGGTATGTAAAAGTACTCGTCCGCTACAACCCAATGTCCGACTCCGCGATGAACGAACGCCAGCGCGCGCGCCTGAAAACCGTAAACGATTTTTGCAAAGAAGGGGGTTACAAATTTCTTTTTGAACTCCTTGCGATTCCAACGCCACAGGAACTGGAAACCGCGGGAGACGACAAAGAAAAATACGAACAAGGAACGCGATGGGAGGTCATGCGAAAAAGCATTAAAGAATTCTATGAAAGCGGCATTGAGCCGGAAATATGGAAAATAGAGGGGCTGGAAAGCATGGAGCAGATGAAAGCCGTGGTGAACGAAACAAGAAGCGGCGGAAGGAGTAAGGTGGGTGTGGTAGTATTGGGACGCGGAGAAAGCGACGAAAAAGTACGCGTGTGGCTAAGCACCGCCGCAAAAATTGAGGGGGTAATAGGGTTTGCCGTAGGCCGTACAGTCTTCAAAGAATCCTTAACACGAATGAAATCCGGCGCGCTTTCCCGCGAAGAAGCCGTTCTACAAATCGCAAAAAACTACAAATCCTACGCAGACCTCTTTGAGTCGGCGAAAAAATAATCAATAAAGACCTTTACATACAAGGAAAAAAGATGTAAAAAGATATTAGAAAGGAGGAGTCCAATGTGGGAAAAACTAAAGAAGCTTCTTTAGAAGCTTCTCCGGTTCAATAACCTCTTCAGTTCCGGAGAACGCCTCCGCGAAGCCGCGGAGGCGCAGGAACGAAGAGAGTGAGGCAACGCGCCCCACTCTCGCAAGGGACGGCCATGCCGTCCCTTTGTTTTTTACGCTACACTTCTTCCACGATCGTGGCAAACTTGCAACGCAAACAAAGAAAAAGCTCAAGCCACGCTCCTCTTCCGTTCAAAAATGAACTCCCTCGCCTCGCAGGGCAAATATTCCCCCGACCTCGAAAAAGAGAGGTCATACTAAATCCGCGCCACGCAAAAAGTAATAGGAAAAAATAAATTAACTCCTGATTACGCCAACCTCACGAAGACGATTCTTGACGCGCCGGAAACCTAAAAACCGCCTCCCGTTGATCTCCCCAACTCTCGTTCATTAACTCATTAAAAGAATTAAAATCTAAGCTAATAAGTCTCTTTGACTTCCACTCAGATTCGGGCAACGCCTTGATTTCTTGAAATTGTTCTCTTGCTTGAATGAGAAGCGGATCATATGTTTTGTGAAGTTCCTCACTCATTACTCTCCCTGGAATTCCTGACGTCTCCTTCCCCAAAAGCACCTTTTTGTTCAATGTTTTCTCATAATCTCTTTCAAAAAAATCAGTAATAAGGAGCGGAAACGCGTCTGTGAGAAGAGCGTCAATGCGTTTTATGTCCGGCTCATCTCTTTCAGCGGATATATGTATTTCAATCAGAATATCTAAAAGAGATTCTTTCAACGATTTTTTTGCAGGATCAAACTTATCAAACGAACGAATCAAATCTTTTACGATTCGTTCAAGCGCGAGAAGAGGATTTCTCTCATCGTTCACGTCGGGCCGAAATACATAATCTCTATACTCGGCATTCCGTTCCAAAAAAACACTCATAGTGGACGGCCAAGCAGTTCTGCGATCTATGACAATCGCATGAATAAGTTGCATCCACTGTTTGTTTTCCTCTTTATCTTGTTGGGTAGGCTTTTCTATTTCTATCTTCTTTATGCCTTCATGAATAATATCCATCTCTTCAGGACAAAGAGCTCTTTCCGCATTATGGTCTTGCTCTGAAAAAAGTTGTCTCAAAACTTGTCGCACATCGTCAACATTGTCCCCTTCTGCCAATTTTTTAAATTCAGATATGTTCTCCGCTCCCCTTTTTTTTGCTCTCTTTGTCTTGCTCGCTCTATCGTCGTATAGCTCGCGTCTGCGGGCAAGCCAAGTTCTTCAGCCTCCCTCTCCCTTGCCCCGGGAACTAAATTTCGAAGGTCTTCACGAGACTTCAACGCATCCTCATAAGAAGTATAGGAAGGAAGATGGAGGTTTCTAATTAAATTCCGCTTGAACGTCTCCTCTTCTTCAGTAAGAACCTCGTTATCACCATCGGGCGGAACTTCCAAGACCGGTTCTTTTGGAAGCTTCTCAAAAAATCCTTTCATTCTCATTTTTCCATGATACCATCCATACGCTACCTGACAATGTTTTGCGAAAAACCCAAATTCTTCGTATGATAGAAACATTGTAATTCTAGATTCTAGATACTAGATTCTAGTTTCTCGTCTGTGGAACCAAGATACGACCATCAAAAATCCGAAGAAAAAGTCTACTCCCTCTGGGAACAGTCCGGCTTTTTTAATCCCGACAAATTACCTAAATCCTTAATCCTTAATCCTAAATCCTCGTTCTGTGTCGTAATGCCTCCCCCAAACGCGAACGGCGCCCTCCACATCGGCCACGCCCTCTTCGTAACCCTCCAGGACATCATGACCCGCTTCAACAGAATGCGAGGAAAGAAAACGCTCTGGCTCCCAGGCGCAGACCACGCGGGCTTTGAAACCCAGACCGTCTACGACAAAAAACTTGAGAAAGAAGGAAAAAACAGATTCCAAATTCCCCGCAACGAACTCTACAAAGAAATGTACGCCTTCTCCATGGAAAACAAAAAAATCATGGAGAATCAGCTAAAAAAACTCGGCGCCTCATGCGACTGGTCCCGCGAAACATTCACGCTTGACCCCGAAATCGTGGAGGAAGTTCAAAAAACATTCGTCAAAATGCACGAAGACGGCCTTATCTATCGCGGTCTCCGCACCGTAAACTGGTGCGTAAAACACCAGACCGCCCTCTCCGGCCTTGAGGTAAAACACAAAGAAGAAATAGGAAAACTCTACTATCTAAAATACGGCCCTTTCACGCTCGCGACGGCGCGTCCTGAAACAAAGTTCGGCGACACCGCGGTTGCGGTTCATCCAAACGATAAGCGATACAAAACATACATCGGAAGGGAAATAGAAGTAGAGGGGCTTCTTGGAACATTCAAAATAAAAATAATCGGCGACAAGGTCGTAGACCCAAAATTCGGAACCGGAGTTCTAAAAGTTACTCCGGCGCACGACCCAAAAGACGCCGAAATCGGCGCACGCCACAATTTGGAAATAAAACAGGTCATAGACCGCTACGGAAAATTAAACGAATTAACGGGTCCCTACGCCGGAATGAAAGTATTGGAAGCGCGGGAAAAAATAGTGGAAAACTTGAAAGCAAAAGGACTTTTAATAAAAATAGATGAGAATTACACTCACAATCTCGCGGTCTGTTACAAGTGCGAACGGATTTTGGAACCCATTCCCCTGCCCCAGTGGTATATAAAAACAAAACCGCTCGCGAAACCCGCGATAGAGGCTGTGGAAAAAAACAAAATAAAAATTATTCCCGAGCGACAAAAAAAAGTTCTGCTTCATTGGCTAAAAAACATTGAGGATTGGAACATCTCCCGCCAAATCGTCTGGGGAATCCAAATCCCGGCATGGTTTTGCGAAAATACGAAAGAAAAGCAAAATAACAAGAGCGCGCAGAATAACGACACAAGCTCGCACGACGCGCTTCGTGCAGAAGCTCTCGGAAACGGCGCGCGCTTGGTCTCCAAAAGAGGCGCGCCGTTGAGAGGCAGCGGGCGCGAGCCACAGGAGCGAGCCAATAATAGCCTTACAAAAACCTTCACATTGCCCATCTTGTAAATCCACAAACCTAACCCAAGACCCCGACGTCTTTGATACCTGGTTCTCCTCCGGACAGTGGCCATACCTCACCCTCGGATGGAAAAATAATGGCAAACACAGCAAGGACTTTAAGGATTTTTACCCTACATCTGTGATGGAAACCGGCTCCGATATTCTCTTCTTCTGGGTCGCGCGCATGCTCATGCTTGGAATATATCGCACCGGCAAAATCCCCTTCAAAACCGTCTATCTGCACGGCCTTGTTCGTGATAAAGACAAACAAAAAATGTCCAAATCACGTGGAAATGTTATTGACCCGCTTGGAGTTGCGGAAGAATTCGGGACAGACGCGGTTCGCGCCGCGCTCGTCGCCGGAAACACGCCGGGAACGGATACTATCATCTCTGAAGATAAAATCCGAGGTTATCGCAACTTCACGACAAAACTTTGGAACATCGCGAGATTCGTCTCTATGCAACACTCTGAAGGAGATCGTATCTCCTTTGGAGATACGATCTCGAAAAAAGAAAAAATATATCTGAAAGCACTTGAGGTGATAAAGAAGAAAGTTACGAAACACCTTGAAGCGTTTGAATTTCACTTGGCGCTTGAAACCGTCTACCACTACATCTGGCACGAGTTTGCTGATAAAATAATAGAAGAAACAAAACCGCGTCTCCAAAACGGAAGCGAGAGCGAAAAAGAAGCCACTCGCGCCCTCCTCAAAACGCTCTTGCAAGAATCAATTAAAATGCTCCACCCCTTCATGCCCTTCGTAACGGAAGAAATTTATCAAGAACTCCAATTTAAAGAGATCGTATCTCCAAAGGAGATACGATCTCCCCTTCTCATGACAGAAAGGTGGTAAAAATTTTTAAGCAATTAGATATTAGAAATTAGTAATTCATAATGTCCCTTCTCATCATTCTCATCCTCATAATAGCGAGCCTCCTTCCGGCAACCATCTGGCTTCTCTTTTTTCTCCGAGAAGACGTGCATCCGGAACCGAAAAAACTCATCTGGTACGTCTTCGGAATCGGCACGCTTACAACCATTCCGACTCTCTTCATGCAAATGGTGTACAAAAACGCGATAACCGAACAGTATGTCCTCCCTCTCTTTCTCGGCCTCGCCTTTTTTGAAGAATTTTTTAAATTCCTTGCCGCCTATTACGCCGTCCGCAAAAGTCGGGATTTTGACGAACCGATGGACGCGATGATTTACATGATAGCCGCCGCGACCGGCTTCGCGACGATAGAAAATCTACTGATAGGAATAGGTTCTTTGGAATCCCTTACCTTAAATTCTCTCTACACGACCGGCAACATTCTTCTTCTTCGTTTCATCGGCGCGACTCTCCTCCACATACTCGCCTCCGCGATTGTCGGCTACTACTGGGCAAAAGGACTCGTCTTCAAAAAATATGGATACATTATCCAGGGAATCGTTATCGCGACCATCGTCCACACCGTCTTTAATTACCTGATTGCCGTATTTGAAGAACAAAACCTCATCTATTCCTCAATCATTCTGGTTGTCGCGGCATTCTTTGTGCTAAGTGATTTTGAAGTAATCAAAAAAGAGGAAGAAGAAGGCGTCTCCCTCGCAACCGCAAAATAAAAACAAAAGCAATCCTAAAACTCTTTAAGCGAATGTTGCTGGAACGCGTTCAAAAATTCACGAGTGAGTAGAGAAAAGCAGAAAACCATCGCTGTTTGAATCCCGAAGCGCGAGCGGAGGTTGAGTTCGATGGTTTTCGTAAAACTTTTCTCTAAGAAACGAGTTGAATTTTAACGCGCGCAAGCCTATGAGCGAAAAGGGTTTTAGGATTGTACCACTCCCTTCATACTAAGCCCAACGCGTCCATTCTCAATCTTTACCACCCTCACCTTCACCCTCTGCCCCATCTTCACCACATCGGAAACGTTCTTCACAAAACCCTCCTGCCCCAACTCGGAAACATGAACCATTCCGTCCTGCTTTCCTCCCAAAGACACAATCGCGCCAAATTCCATAATGCGAACAACCGTTCCTTCCAGCGTCTCGCCGATAATAAACTCACGAAACATTCCCTGCACCATCGCGATTGCTTTATCCGCCCGCTCCTTGTGTTCACTCGCGACATACACCGTTCCATCCTCATCAATATCAATAGAAACCTCTCCTCCCGCGTCCGCGATAATACCATTAATAGTCTTCCCTCCGGGACCAATAAGCTCTCCTATGCGCGTTGGATCAATATGTAATGTAAAAATGCGGGGAGCGTAGTCTGAAAGTTTTCCTCGGGGAGCGGGAAGAACACGATTCATAACCTCCAAAATCTGAAGTCGCGCCTTCTTTCCGCGCGACAACGCTTCTTCAAAAACCTCTTTCGTAATACCTCCAATTTTCACATCCATCTGAATTGCCGTAACACCGTCCGCCGTTCCCGCAACCTTGAAATCCATATCTCCATGATGGTCCTCCGGCCCTTGAATGTCCGTTAAAATCTTATATTTCGGATTTCGTGCTTCGGATTTCGAATTTTGTTCCATCATAAGCCCCAAAGCAATACCGGCAACGTGTTTCTTAAAAGGCACTCCCGCGTCCATCAAAGCAAGCGAGGATGAGCAGGTAGTCGCCATGGAAGAAGAACCATTGGAAGAAAGCGTCTCCGCGACAATACGAATCGCGTACGGAAATTCCTCCTTTGAAGGAATAAGCGCGCGAAGCGCTTTCGCGGCCAAAGCGCCGTGTCCGATCTCCCTCCGTCCGGGTCCCCGCGATCTCCCCGTCTCACCAACGGAAAAATTCGGAAAATTATAATGCAACATAAATCGCTTCTTTGTTGAAGTCTCCATCGTCTCTACCAATTGTTCCGCAGAAGGTGGCCCTAAAGTCGCGACGGCAAGCAGTTGGGTATTTCCTCTAATAAAAAGCGCCGACCCGTGCATTCTTTCAAACACTCCGGCCTCGGCATACAAATCACGAATCTCATCAAGCGCGCGCCCGTCAACACGCTTCTCTTTGGTAATCGCGAGCTCGTGAACAAAATAGTCTATTTCCTCCTCAAAAAGATTATCCGCGACCTTAAGCGCGCCTGCCTCTTCGCCAAGAACGCTAAGGTGCGCCATAAGTTCCTGTTTTAATTTCGCAAGTTCTTTCTTTTCCAATGCGGGCTGTATTTCTCCCTTCAAAAATTTTGAAACAAGGTCGCGCAACCGGGGGTCGGGCAGAGCAAATGAAATCTCCTGCTTCGGCTTTCCAATTTCACTTATAATCTTCTTCTGAAAAGCAACTAGTCTCGCAATTTCCTGTTCACCTTCCGCAAAAAGAGAAACAAGTTCTGTTTCTGAAATCTGATTCCCCTCAAACTCAATCATATTCACCAAGCCTTCGGTGCCGGCAAAAAATGATTTATATATAACCTTCTCCTCGCTTTCCTTCTTCTCAAACATAGCCGCTCCAACCGGACCTCCCCAAGGAATATCAGAAACACCAAGCACCGTGGAAACCGCAATAAGAGAAACCAAGTCGGGGTCGTGTTCCCCGTCGTATGAAAGAACGGTAATCGTTACCTGTATTTCTCGCCTCATCCGAGCATCAAAAAGAGGACGAATCGTGCGGTCAATAAGCCTTCCGGAAAGCATGGCCTCGTCAGAAGGCCTTCCCTCTCTTCGCACAAACCTGCTTCCTAAAATCTTCCCCGCCGCGTAAAATCTCTCTTCATAATCAACTGTGAGAGGAAAATATCCCAAATTCGCCGCCTCGCCTCCCATGACAACTGTGGCAAGCACAACCGTTTCTCCCCAATGTCCGAGAAGGGCGGCATTTGCCTGCCCCGCAAGTTCAGAAATCTCAATTTTAAAGGGAGTTCCCTGAACGCTCGTTTCATATATGTTTCTGTGTAATGCCATATTGTAAAACCTTAAGAACTTCTGCGAGCATCCTTCGCTCTTCTTACCCTTGAACTCATTCGCATCAAAATCCGGGGAACACTATCAAGCTCAATAAATCGGTCAACCGATTCCCGCAGTCGGGAAGAGGTTGTCTTTCCGAAAGCGGCAACCTCAACCTGCCTTCCCATCCCCCACTTTAAATACTCAACCAAAGGAACAAAATCTCCGTCTCCGGTAACAAGCACGATAACATCAAGAAAATTCGCCATGCGAATCGCGTCAACCGCCATGCCGACATCCCAGTCAGCCTTCTTAGCGCCATCCGAATAAATTTGCAAATCTTTTAGTCGCAATTCAAGTCCGACGTTGCGAAGCGCCTCAAAAAAAGAATCCTCTCCCATCGCGGTATCGCTCTTCACAACATACGCGACCGATCGAACAAGGGGGCGATCTGCGACAACTTCCTTAATAAGCTCGCTAAAATTAACCCGGGCATTATATAAATTCTTCACCGAATGATAAATATTCTGGACATCAATAAAAACACCCACTCGCTGGGCTGGATGAATAATGCCATGTAAGGGGCTTGCCATACGTTATGCTTCAAGACCGAGCTTCTTCACAAGCTTGCCGTGAGTCTTCTCATCTTCCCGTTTTAAATACTGCAAAAACCTTCTTCTCTTTCCAACCATAAGAAGAAGTCCTCTTCGAGAATGATGGTCTTTCTGATGTTTTTTTAAGTGGTCGGAAAGCTCTTTGATTCGTTTCGTAAGAAGTCCAACCTGCACTTCGGCGGAGCCGGTATCCTTATCATGCTTCTGCGCCTCTTTCACAACCGTACTCTTTTGTCGTTTCGTTAACATAAAAAAAAGATACCTCAAAACACTCCAAAAGTCAAACCCAGTAGTGAAAACTCGATTGCTTCGCTTGACAGGCAACACGGTAAGAATTTTAGAAAGTATCAAGATTTTTCAATTTTTAATCATTTTTTGATAACGATCGAGTTTCTACTACTGGGTCAAACAAATATGTTCATTTCAAAAAATTTCCGCTAAAATGGACGCATGCGCAAGACGATTATTCTCACGGTTTTGGATGGTTACGGCATCGGCAAATTTGATAACTCAAATCCAATCTACGCCGCGAAGCCGAAATATCTGACCTACCTCAAAAACCACTTTCCCTATGGAGCGTTAAAATCTTCCGGTCTCGCGGTTGGCCTCCCATGGGAAGAGCCGGGAAACAGCGAGGTGGGACATCTCACTTTGGGCGCGGGGCGCGTTCTCTACCAGCACTGCCAAAAAATAACAATGGCAATTGAAGATAAAACCTTCTTTGGAAATCAAGAATTAAAAAAAGTGTTTCTGCGCGCGAAAGAAACAAAAGGCTCCGTTCATCTAGTGGGACTTCTCTCAAGCGGAACCATAAACGCGAACCTAAAACATCTCTTCGCGCTTATTGAAATGGCAAAACAAGAAGGATGCGAAAATCTCTTCCTTCACCTTATAACGGACGGGAAGGAGGGTCCGCAAAAAGGCTCGCTTGCGGTTTTGCAAGAGCTTCGAAAAAAAATGGAAATGGAAGGCGTCGGCACAATCGCCTCGGTCATGGGAAGATATTACGCGATGGATAGAAGCGAATCATGGGACAGAACGGAAAAAGCCTATCTCTGCCTCACGGGCAACGCGGAAAAAACAGAAAACGCGGAAAAAATAATTCAGGAAACGTGGAATAAAAACCTGACAGACGAATTCATTCCGCCAACCATCACGGGAGAACCTCACCCAATCAAAGAAAATGATTCTGTTATCTTTTTTAACTTTAGAGAAGACAACATACGCGAACTCGTATCCGCGTTTTTAGAAAAAGATTTCAAAAAATTCGCGCGAACCCCGATTCAAAATCTTCAAATAACAACCTTCACCAAATGCCTCGCTTCTCAAAAAGAAGGGGTGGTCTTCCCAAACGAATCGGTAGAAAACGTTCTGGGAAAAGTATTGTCAGACAACGAAAAAATCCAGCTTCGGGTAGCGGAAACGGAAAAGCAGGCTCACATCACCTACTTTTTCAACGGCCTTCAGGAAACGCCGTACAAAGGAGAGGTACGTGTTATTATTCCATCCGTAAAATCAGCCCGCCCAACAGAGCATCCGGAAATGAGAGCCTCCGTGATTACGGATAGAGCCCTCGCCTCCATAAAAGAAGGGGGGTTTGATTTTATTCTCATAAACTACGCGAATCCCGACATGATGGCGCACACCGGAGATTTTGACGCGACTCAAAAAGCGATTGAAACAATAGACGCGGAAATCGGACGCCTCGCGGGAAGCGTCCTGGAGCAAAATCACATCCTTATCATCACATCCGACCACGGAAATTCCGAAGAAGTGCTTGACCAAAAAACCGGAGAAAAAACAACAACGCACAACGCGAATCCGGTGCCTCTATTTCTTGTGGGAAAAGAATTTCAAAAACAAAAAAACGAGGCGGAAACCTACGCCCAAATCCCCGTCATCGGTCTTCTTTCTGATGTCGCTCCAACCATTCTTGAATTATTTGGAATTGAAAAACCGAAAGAAATGACCGGGGAATCGCTTCTTTCTCAACTCACATAAATTGTTTCTTGGTTATTGTATCTTACTTATGAACTTCTTCTCTCGCCTCATCGCGCATCTTCTCGGCAACATGATTGCTCTCTATGCCGCTTCTCACCTAATTCCCGGATTTATTTTCACGGGAGGCAAAAAGGAACTTGCGATGGCCGCGCTCATACTCACCTTAATACACATGTTCGTAAAACCAATAGTAAAGCTGATGTTTATTCCTCTTATCATCCTCACGCTTGGTCTCTTTCTTATTATTATCAACATCGGAACGCTCTATATTCTTGACATTGTAAGTTCCTCGCTTACAATAGAGGGGTACATGGCCCTCCTGTGGGCAACCCTCCTTATAAGCGCGATAAATTTTATCCTTCACCTTACAACAAAAAACATCGGGAAGAAGGCTTAATCAAAAGTTTATTTACTTGTTCTCTAATTCGTTGATATGTTAATTCTCCTTCAAATACTTGTCTCCATCATCCTTATCGCGCTTATTTTAATTCAGGAGCGCTCAAGCGGTCTTTCCGGAATTTTGGGAGGAGGCTTAAATTCGCCCTACCAAACAAGGAGAGGAGTTGAAAAAACAATCTTCATGGCAACAATCGTCTCCGGAACAGCTTTCGCGGTACTCGCTCTCGTAAACCTGCTTTTCTAATAAAAAGGGAGGCGCGGCTCATTTCTTAATGAATCCGAAAACAGTCTATCATACGTGGACAAAACGCGAACGAATCATAGGAGTCGTCTCTTTTGTGGTATTCGTTTTAAGCTCAATTACAAGAACCACGCTCGCGATTAACGAGTGGAGCGTCGCTGTCCCGGTAGCGGGGGGGACGTATAGAGAAGGAGTGGTGGGACAACCGATAGCCATAAATCCGATAATTTCGGCGAATCCGGTGGATGCCGACATAAGTTCGCTTCTCTACGCCAGTCTGGGAAGTATCTCCTCAAACATTGAAAAGAAAAAAGACGAAGTCACCTACACAATAAAAATCAAAGAAGGGCTTGTGTGGTCAAACGGACAACCCCTCACCTCAAACGACATTATTTTTACGATTCAAACCATTCAAAATCCAGAAGCCTCCTCCCCGCTTTACGAAACATGGCGCGGAGCAACCACGGAACGAATAAGCGAACTCCAGGTACAGATTACTCTTTCCTCCCCCTACGCCTTCTTCTTAAATCACATAGAAAACCTCTTCGTCATACCAAAACATATTTATGGAACAATTCCGGCGGCAAATCTCCGTCTCTCCGCCTACAACCTTGAGCCGGTCGGAAGCGGCCCCTATATCTTCAAAAGTTTTTTGAAAAGAAAGGACGGATTCATTTCCGAGTATCGCTTGGAAAGAAACGAAACATATCATGGAGAAAAACCATTCATAAAAAAGTTTTACCTTATATTTTTTGAAAAAGAAGAGGACGCGCTAAAAGCCTTCAAGCTTCGGCAAATTGACGGCTTCGGAACAACAAACCCGGAGAATATTATTGAGGCAAAGAAAACAATTGAAAACGGAGGCGGAATAATTGAGAAAATTCCGATGTCCCGATATTACGCAATCTTCTTTAACCCAAACATAAATGGGATATTAAAACAGCAGAGCGTAAGAACAGCGCTTGATAACGCGATAGATAAAGAAAGAATTACAAAAGAAGTGTTTGGAGAAAATATTGCTTCTCCAGTCTCCGGCCCCTTTATGAACAAAAAAGATTCGGCAGACTACTCTTCGGAAGAAATAAGAAGCTTGCTTGAAAAAGCAAGAGGAAAGGATGAACGAATAGTGATAAATCTCATCGTGCCGCAAATCAGTTTTTTGGAAAAAACGGCAGGAATAATCAAGAAAAACTGGGAAGACGCGGGGGTTGACGAGGTAAACCTTCTCACCCTCCCACTTGACGACCTAATGGAAAATGTGGTAAAAACAAATAACTACGAAGCTCTCCTTTTTGGAAATGTTCTGGACGTCTCGGAAGACATATACCCCTTCTGGCACTCCTCCCAAAGATTCTATCCAGGATTAAACCTCGCGCTTTATAAAAATCAGCGCGCGGATATGTTTATAGAAAAAATTAGGCAGACGGAAAACAAAGAAGAGAGAGAAATATACAAAGAAGAAGCGGAACAAATAATAAACGGGGAGTCTCCCGCGGCTTTTCTCTTTTCTCTCCCCTATCTCTACGTTCACGCGGAAAAACTAAAAGGCTTTGGGGTAAAAAGCGAGCCCTTGTCCTTGCCAAAAGAAAGATTTGGAGAAGTGACCAAATGGCACACTAAAGAAGCAAGAGCGTTAAAAAAACAACAAACATCACCCAGAACGGAAGAGGCTTCATCGGAATAAGTTCCATCAAAAACAAAGCGCGCTGAGATGGCGGAACTGGTATACGCGCTAGCTTCAGGAGCTAGTGGCCGCAAGGCCTTGGGGGTTCGAGTCCCCCTCTCAGCACAAGTAAACAAAAAATTGGCAGAGGGGGACTCGAACGGAACTTTTGCGCCCCGCCTAGCGGGGAGAGAGCAAAAGTCCGTGGCTCCGGAGGAGAAATTTGAGTCCCTTCAAATTTCGGGGGAGGAGGAGTCCCCCTCTCAGCACAAGTAAACAAAAAACACTTTTTTTTAACAGGTCGAATAAGCAAAAACTCAATAATATAATTAACTTAAAAAAACAAAACAACACTAATCATATATGAAAAAAGAACAAAGAAAAAAAGAACCGAGTATAAGAAAAAAAGCGGCAATCCGAAGGCCAGAAAAAGAAAACGAAAAACAAGACGCGCCAAACAATGAAGCGGTGCGCTACGCGTCCTTAGGAGGTCTTGAAGAAATCGGACGAAACATGATGTTCTACGAATATAAAGACGAAATCATCGTCGTAGACATGGGGCTCCAATTTCCGGAAGAAGAAACTCCAGGCATAGACTTCATTATTCCGGATGTAACATATCTGGAAAGAAAAAAAGCAAACGTAAAAGCGCTTATCATAACTCACGCTCACTACGACCACATCGGAGGACTCCCTTATTTGATGAACAAAATAGGAAACCCTCTGGTTTATACAACCAGCCTCACGAAAGAAATCGTGCAAAGAAGACAGGAAGAAGTGCCGAATGCCGCGCGCCTGGTTTTTAAAATAGTAAAAGCCGGCGACACGGTAGATATGAGCGCTCATTTCAGCGCGGAATTCTTCAGTGTTCAGCACAACATTCCCGACACCATTGGAACAATCCTAAAAACTCCCGTTGGAAATATGCTTCACCCGGGAGAATACAAGCTGGACCGCAACGAGAAGGGAGAGTCAAATTCACTGGAGTTCTTCAAAAAAATCGGAAAGAGGGGTGTCCATGCCTTCTTTCAAGATTCCACGGGCGCGACAAGACCGGGATACTCGGTGCCGGAACAAATCGTCCGCGCGAACCTTGAAGACCTCTTCAAACAGGCAAAGGGAAGAATCGTAGTCGGCACCTTCTCCTCTCTTCTTGATCGCCTCTACGAAATCATCAAAATCGCCGAAAAAATGGGAAAGGTAGTTGCCACCTCCGGCTTCTCAATGAAAACAAACATTCAAATTTCCCAAAATCTTGGCTACATGAAAATCGGGAAGGGTGTCATGATAAATCTTGAAGAAATCAATCACTATCCCGACAATAAAGTTCTTATTCTCTGCACCGGCGCCCAGGGAGAAGCGGACGCGAGCCTAATGAGAATCGCGAACGGAGAACATCGGCAAATCCGAACAAAACCGGGAGACACCTTTGTTTTCTCCTCATCTATCATTCCCGGAAACGAACGAAGCGTGCAATTCTTAAAAGACAATCTCGCTCGTCAGGGAGCAATTGTTCATACGTCCGAAACCATAGACATCCACTCCTCGGGACACGCCCCCCAGGAAGAAATAAAAGAGGTAATAAAAGCCGTAAAGCCGAAATTCTACATCCCCATCCACGGATATTACTTCATGCGCGCGACAAACGCCGACCTCGCGGTTCAGATGGGAATGAAAAAAGAAAACACAATCATCATAGATAACGGCGAGGTAATTGAGTTCACAAAAGACAGGGCGCTTATAACAGGAGAGACCGTCCCCTGCTCAAATATCTTTGTGGACGGCTTGGGAGTGGGAGATATTGGAGAAGTGGTGCTTCGCGACCGCCGCACGCTCGCCCAAGAAGGAATGATTGTGGTGATCACAACTTTGGACAGAAAAACCGGCAAGGTTTTAAAAAACCCCGACATCATCTCGCGCGGCTTCATCTACCTTAAAGAAAACAAGGAACTGCTGGACGAAATCAGAAGACGCATTCGGGGTATCGTGGGCCGTATTCCCCACTATCAAGACGTGGATTCCGATTACATAAAAAGCATTATCAAAGACCAAATTGGAGAATTCTTGTATACTAAAACCAAACGCAGACCAATGGTTCTCCCCGTTCTCATTGAACTCTAAATTTCAATAAACGGAAGGTTCTAAGCCCTAATCTCTAAATCCTAAACAATTTCAAAATTCAAATGTAAAAAATGTTTTTGGATTTTGTCCGTCAGCTGACGGATTGAGATTGTTTAGAGATTAGAAATTAGAGATTAAAAAATGATGAAACCAATATTAGTAAGTGGTATCCAGCCTTCAGGAAGTTTGCATATAGGCAATTATCTTGGTGCCCTAAAAAACTTCGTTGACCTCCAAAACTCCGAAAAGTACGATTGCTTCTTTTTTATTGCCGATCTTCACGCTCTAACGGAATACAAATCAAAAAAGGAGCTTGAAGAAAACACGCGGGAACTCATGGCGTCCTTCCTCGCCACGGGCATCTCTCCCAAAAAATCCACCCTCTTCGTGCAATCCAAAATTCCCGCGCACGCGAATCTTGCCTGGATATTCAACACTATTACTCCAATGGGAGAATTGGAACGAATGACCCAGTACAAAGACAAAACCTCGCGCGGAATTCCAACAACGGCGGGACTCTTTGATTATCCCGTCCTTATGGCAGCAGATATTTTAATATACAAAGCTGTCGTAGTTCCCGTGGGAGACGACCAGGATCAGCACATTGAACTTACAAGAACTCTCGCCCGCTCTTTTAACAACAAGTTCGGAAAAACATTCTTGGAACCAAAGGTGGTGCACACAAAGACGCCGCGCGTCATGTCGTTGGATAATCCAACACAAAAAATGTCCAAATCCTCGCCAA
>Ga0209542_10004580_pt1 | contig 28286 bp, 21 predicted proteins | sample RifCSPhighO2_01_FD_184028 | JGI IMG/M metagenome (GOLD analysis project Ga0209542, IMG submission 184028) | Soil microbial communities from Rifle, Colorado - Rifle CSP2_plank highO2_0.1 (SPAdes) (version 2) | ecosystem: Environmental > Terrestrial > Deep subsurface > Rock core/Sediment ...
ATGCGCGCAGCCGTCGAGAACGGCGCGGTGAAAATAGTTCCGGAGCGATTCGAGCGCGTCTATTACAACTGGATAGATAATCTGCGCGACTGGTGCATTTCTCGGCAAATTTGGTACGGCCACAGAATTCCCGTTTGGTACTGCCTCGGATGCAAACATATTTCTGTTGATGCGGAAGTTAAATCAAAATGGTTCATCGTGCGGCATGGAGAGACTAAAGCGAACAAAGAAAGAATCATTCAAGGTCATCAGGATGGCGAACTGACAGATGAAGGAAGAGAACAAGCCCGACTTGCAGGAGAAAAACTAAAAAATCAAGATATCGGCCTTATTATCAGCTCCGATTTGGGACGATGCAGGGAAACCGCGCAGATTATTTCAAAATCAATCGGCGCTGAAATAATTTTTGACAGCGAATTGCGTGAACGTTTTTACGGAGAAGCCGAAGGATTAAGTTATCAAGAACTAAGGGATCGTTATGACCCATACGCCGAATACGACAAAGCAAAAGGAGATATTGAAACGGCTTTGGCCGTAGAGGAAAGGATTACAACAGCTTTCAAAAGACATCACGGCAATCATGCTCATAAGAATGTAGTGATTGTGACCCACGGTGGAGCTATTCGAATGCTGGTTAAAAGAATCCGCAATTTGACCTTTGAAGAGATAATGAGCCGCCCAGTTATTAATAATGCTGAAATTCTCTCGCTTGATGTTCTGAAATCCGCCTGCGAAAAATGCGGCAATGACTTGTTCGAACAAGACCCCGACACGCTGGATACGTGGTTCTCCTCCGGTCTTTGGACATTTTCAACACTCGGCTGGCCTAATAAGACAGACGACTTAATTAACTATCATCCGACCGACGTACTTGAAACCGGCTATGATATTTTATTTTTCTGGGTCGCACGAATGATTCTCATGACAGGATTCTGTCTCGGACAAGTTCCCTTCCGCAATGTGTATCTTCACGGACTTGTGCGCGACGCAAAGGGCCGAAAGATGTCAAAATCGCTTGGCAACGTGCTCGACCCTCTGATGATGACGGAAAAATATGGAGCAGATGCCGCGCGGCTTTCTCTTATAATCGGAGCCGCGCCCGGAAACGACGTGAAGCTCTCGGAAGATAGGGTACGCGGCTACAAGCATTTTGCAAATAAGATTTGGAATATCACTCGATTTGTCTTAGAAAATGCCGGGGCTGCGAATAATAAAGCGGAAATTGGGAAAGAAGATCGAGCTTTGCTGGACGAAACGAGCAAAGTCGGGCAGCAAGTCTCCGAGTATATTGATTCATTCCGGCTCGATTTGGCGGCAGATGCGATCTATCATTTCGTCTGGCATCGTTTCGCCGATGAAATTCTTGAAGAATCAAAGTCGATTCTGAAAGGAAGTGATCCTATAGCTGCCGAATCTAGACGCTATACGCTATACGCTATACTGGATACTTCTCTGCGGGTGCTTCATCCCTTCATGCCTTTCGTCACAGAAGCTATCTGGCAAAAACTTCCGCAAAAAGACGCGGAACTACTGATGGCTGCAAAGTGGCCCGTGTAGTATATGGATTACGTATCTATCGCCGCGGCTTTTGCAGGTGGAATTTTTCCGGCCCTTGCGTGGCTATGGTTCTGGCGGCGAGAGGACGCGCCTCATCCGGAGCCGCGCCGATTGATTGCCCTGGCGTTTCTCGCCGGAATGCTGACTGTCGCTCTTGTTATTCCTATTCAAAAAATAGTTGCGCCATTCTTCGCAAGCACAACTATAATTTTCACGCTGTGGTCTGCGATCGAGGAGGTAATGAAATACCTTGCGGCACGCTTCACCGTCTTGCGGCGCCGCGACGATGACGAGCCGATCGATCCTGTGATTTACATGGTTACAGTTGCGCTAGGATTCGCCGCAGTCGAGAATACTTTATTTTTATTAAGCCCTCTTTCAGGCAGTACGCTTCTTGAAGGCGTGCTCACCGGAAACCTTCGATTCGTCGGGGCAACGCTATTGCATGTTCTTTCATCGGCGGCGATCGGTGTAATGCTGGGACTCGCTTTCTACAAGAGCCCCGAGACAAAGCGCTTTTACGCATTCCTTGGAATAATTATCGCCACAATTTTGCACGGAACATTCAATTTCCTTATACTTAATACGCCAGAGGTACACTTATTACGCACATTCGGTTACGTGTGGATAGGTCTTGTAGTACTTCTGGCTGTGTTAGAATATATTAAACGAATTCATCCGCTTTTGAAGAAATCACTATGAACATTAATTATACTAATCCGACCAGATCATGAAGAAGCCCTCCTTTTTCGCTAGGCTTACAGGTTCGGCGGATGATTTTGAGGATTCTTTCAATGACCCCCGCGCAGAGCACGCGATTTTTGAAGGACGGGGCACGGAGAGGCACGCACATATCACGACGCGCGACGAATCGCTATCCGCAGCTGAGCCAGAGGGCGAACTTGCTGTCGATGTGTACCAGACGCCGGACGCGATTGTAGTTAAGGCACTTGTGGCTGGAGTTCAGCCGACTACAATTGATATCTCGCTCACTCGGGAAATGCTCATCATAAGCGGCTCGCGCGAAGACGAGCGCGAAGTCGAGGACGAAAATTATTTCCAGCGCGAACTCTACTGGGGCTCCTTTTCTCGCACTATCCTTCTTCCTGAAGAAGTTGACGTGGACTTAGCTGAAGCGTCGGAAAAACACGGAATACTGATGATCCGACTCCCCAAGATTAATAAGAAGAGACAGACTAAATTAAAAGTCCGGAGCCGTTAAATATATGCCCGGTAGTGCAACGTGCCTTAGGCTTAAAACAGATTATGAAAACAAATAATGAACATATACAAAGTGCACAAAGTGAGAGTTGGTCGCTCATGCCGCGGCAGAGCGGTCGCTCTGCACGCAAAGGCACGTTCTACTAACCGGGTATGCCTGAAGAAAAATCTGGCTTTACGCTAACAACTCCGGTGGCAATCCTGATTGCCGGAGTTTTAATTGCTGGTGGATTATATCTTGGACTTGCCGGAGACTCCACCCCCGGGCCTGGAAAAGCTCCGAGTGTGAACATTAAAGATGTCAAAATTGCCGACAATCCGTTCATCGGAAGCCCTGATGCGAAAGTAGTAATGGCTTATTGGTCTGACTTTCAGTGTCCTTTCTGTAAGGCAGTCGAGGTCGGTGGAGTCCCTCAAATACCCATAGAGCCGGCTATGCCAGAGCTGATTAAAGAATATGTAGATACGGGCAAGTTGAAGATAGTCTTTAAGGATTTCCAATTCCTCGGACCTGATTCAACTACGGCTGGCTTATATCAACGTGCTGTTTGGGAACTTTATCCTGACAAGTTCTTTGCCTGGCGTGAAGCGATGTTTAAAGCACAAGACGAAGAACATGCGGGCTTTGGGAATGAGGATTCCATTTTGACACTCACTCGAACTATCCCGGGATTAGATACTGCGCGCCTCAAAGCACTTGTTGAAGAAAAGAAAGATTCATACATGCAGGCGATGGACGCCGATCGTGAGGAGGCTGGTAAATTTGGGATAAGCGGCACTCCGGCTTTTATAACTGGAAAGAAATTAATTCCCGGGGCAGACCAGCTTCCGGCATTTAAAGCTGCGATAGACGAACAACTCTAGCGGCAATTTTATTCTCACTTTATTCTCTATCGGACTCGACCAAACCGAGCCGATAAATATCAAACGAGTTCTCGCCTTCGAAAAGATCCGAGGGATTCGGAAGCCAGGCCCGCGGCCGTGATATTTCCTTCGTTGCGTCGGAAAGCAACCTGTGAAAAAGCGTGAACTCATCGCGGCAAGTATTGAAATCGATTACATATCTGCGCATCTGTGAAGAGCCGTCGGCATTTCTTGTTTTCTTGCACTCCCAGACGAGAAAACGATGGATCGGCCTCTGAAATTTCTCGCGGACAGTGTAATAATTGAAAAGCGCCTGCAGAATAAAAAGAGCTTTTTTCTCGCGTTCTTTGCTGAAATAATCAACGAATTTATGATCCACGATATCTACGGCGCCGCGAATCGTTCGAGATTCCACTACCAGGTCGGAAACGGCTTTGATGGGTAGCGGCAATCCTTCGACTTTCGCAATGCTCACTGATTCCGTCGCGAGGACTTTATATTTCGGAGGGCGAGAAAGATAAAAAGAAATTGCCTGTAGATATTCCCTTTCCATCGAGGCGCGTTTTTTCTTTTTTGCGAGGCGCGAGCGGGCGCGGCCAAAATTTATCTCAAAGTCCCCCACGTCTCGCAAATATTCGAGCCCAAGATCGATTGCCCCTTGTTTTTCTATGCCGCTATAAAAATGCTGAAGCGCCTTATGACCCGCCTGCCCTATTATCGCCGAGGGAGAATAAGGCGTGTCGTAAATAAGCTCAACATAGCGCTTGTACCACGCCAAGGGATTGCGCAAGAATGCCATCAGCGATGAATGACTCCAGTGTTTAATCGGAAGCTGCCTGTTTCCGTTCATGGCGCGAAGTATACCTCCAGCACAATTCTTTGGACAAAGTTATGGTAAATCTATATGATCACGCCTAGCCGGTGGTGGCACCGGACACATAAGGAGTAGAGAAATGCTAGACGCAAAATCTATAAACATTCGCGGCGTCCCTTACGCCGCAAGGAGGTCCGGCCGCAGCTTTTTAATAACTTCGTAATTGCTTCGCTCTCTCGTGGAAACGTATTCGCTCTAGTGCCTTTGCTTCTATCTGTCGGATGCGCTCGCGGGTAACGCCGAATTCGCGCCCGACTTCTTCAAGCGTGTAGGAAATGCCATCCTCCGTAAGGCCGTTTCTCATTTCAAGGATTTTCCTCTCCTTTGGCGAAAGCTCATCAAGAATACTCATCATTTGCTCCGAAAGAATTCGACGCGACGCATCTTGATCCGGAGAGGCGATAGTCTCATCAGCAATAAAGCTTCCCAAAGTGGAGCGCTCGTCATCGTCTTCACCGACCGGACTCTCCAGGGAAACAGTGTCCTGATTGATTTTTTGGATTATGTAGACTTTTTCTACCTCTATTCCCATTTCAGCTGCAATTTCTTCCGGAAGCGGGTCCCGCCCAAGATGCTGAGATAGTTCGCGGACTTTTTGCTTATATTTGGCGATAGTTTCCACCATATGGACCGGAATTCGAATGGTGCGGGATTGATCAGCAAGAGCGCGCGTTATCGCCTGGCGAATCCACCAAGTGGCATACGTAGAAAACTTATAGCCCTTCGTATAATCGAATTTATCAACGGCCTTAAAAAGCCCGAGGTTGCCCTCTTGAATCAAGTCTAATAGCGTGAGGTCTGGCGAGCGGTTCACATATTTCTTCGCGATCGAAACAACAAGACGCAAGTTTGAGCGAGCAAGAATGCTTCGGGCTTCGTCGTCTCCAGTGAGTATTCTTTTGGCAAGCTCCTTTTCCTGATTAGCATTCAGTAGCGGATATTGACCGATTTCCCGCAGATACATCTGTACTGAATCAAAGCTGCTGTCTGCTCTGCGGTTCTGAAGTTTCTTCTTCTCCAAAACAAGTGTCGCTGAATTATCTTCTAGCATTCCTCCGCCCTCCAATACATCGATCCCGGCAATGCTGAAACGCTCGTAAATTTCTTCAAGGAGGAGCATGTTATCTTCGATAGTGGGAAACTCGCGAAGTATTTCGTCATAAGTGACGTAACCGCGCTCGTGTCCCAGCTTCATCAAGGCCTCTACTTTTACCACGTCCTTATCCCTCGCAACTTTTCCGCGCGCACCTTTTGATGGCGCGGCAAATTTTTTCGACTTTCGGATTCTTGCCTTTTTGCCAGCGCGCTTTCCCGCGCTCGCGCGCTTCACGCCGATTTTCTTATGAGAAATTCGTTTTGCAGAACTGCTGCGCTTTTTACTTCCCCGCTTCGCGCGAGCTGACCGAGTCGGTTTTTTGGCCTTCTTGCTACGTTTTTTTGACATATTTTTTGAAAAAAATAGATGCGCACCGCAAAAGCGGCGCCCAAGCTCGATATTTTATACTATTCGTGTATTTGCGCAATACGATTTGTCAACAGTTTGCACTCTTTGATTAATTCCAAAATTGCCTTCTCATCACCCTCTGCCTCCGCTCTCTGCAGCGCAATTGTCGCGCGTCTAAGCTCTACAGCGAGCTTGTCTTTGGTTATCGAGCCTATGAGGATTGTCGCCTCTCTTTTAAGGGACGACGTTTTGCCATAAATATCTTCGGCAGAAAATCGCAGGGGTTCCTTTTCAATATCGGGTAGGTTGCGCAGAATTTCGAGCGCATCCGAGCCGATAGCCCCCCGCAGTTCCTCTGAAAAAGCCCCTAGATCTATCGATGGCTTATCCAGAGATTCCTGCCACAAGAGGAGTGCAAATGCCTGGCGCGTGCGATCTGCAGCTTTAATAGGATCAGTAGTCAATTTCTTGACCTCAACGGATTCTAGAGCCGAGCGCGGCAATTTTAGAGTCGCATCGGACACAGCTTGTTCTGAGACTTGTAAACGACCTGCGATTTCTCGTATGTATTGTTCACGCGCTATCGGACTTTGCACATCAGCTACGAACGGCAACACAACAGCCTCGACATTTCTTCGGAATTTATCAGTTTGTGGCGCATGTTTTTCAAGAACGTCGAGAAGAAAAGTGATTATGTCCTTTGCTTCGCGTATAGCTTTTCTCCATGCATCTACTCCAGAGTTAACAATAAGATCTGCCGGATCAAGACCGTCCGGAAGCTGGGCTACTTTGACATTCAATCCGCCCGCCATTCCCGCGCGTGCCGCTCTCCCTGCAGCTTTGATGCCAGCTTCGTCTGCGTCAAGTGCTATGACTAGATTTTGAGTCAAACGCGACAAGAGAAGTGCATGCTCTCTCGTAAATGCCGTTCCTGATACCGCCACTGTGTTCACCCAGCCAGATTGGTGACTGGCAAGTAGATCCATTTGCCCTTCTACAAGAACCGCAAAGTTATGCTTGCGAATTGCCTGTTTTGCCCTGTCGAATCCGTATAAGACCTGTGATTTGCGATAAAGAGGTGTCTCCGGCGAATTTAAATATTTTGGAGCCTCTGGCGATGCGGCCTCCCCAAAGATCCGTCCAGAAAAAGCGATAACACGGCCCGCGCTGTCTGATATAGGGAACATTATCCGATTGCGAAACTTATCTGTTAGCGACCCCCTTTCGTTTTTTTTTCCAAGCCCCGCATCAATTATCTCTTTTTCTGAAAATCCCTTGGAACGAAACTGCTCGCATGCAACACTCCACTCTTTACCCGCGAGGCCCAGTCGGAAGGCTTTTATCGTCGCTTCATTGAGTCCGCGTTCCATAAGATATTTCCTAGCGTCAGAATTTAAATGAGAGGCGTAAAATATCGTCGCCGCTTCCAAGAGTTCAAAAAGTCGAGAACGCGCGTCGCGCGAGCTCGTCTTTTCATAAACTAGCGGGACTCCCGCCTTTTCAGCCAGCAATTTGAGAGCCCCTTTGAAATCGAGGCCTTCTATCTCCTCTATAAAAGCAAAGATGTCTCCGCCGACCCCGCATCCGAAGCAATGATATGTTCCCCTCTCAGGCGAAACAAAAAAAGATGGCGTCCGTTCGGCGTGAAAGGGGCAGCGTGCACGCAGCGATTGCCCCGAGCGCTCCAGCTTCACGTAGCCGCTTACAACATCGACTATTGATAATCTATCTTTGATTTGCTGAACTGTATCGCCCATAGAAACAGATTAAGACCATAAGCGGGAAACTACAAATGAACCCGGTAAATATGGGATGTTCGCAAAATGCAAAGAAGATTAAGAAACGGCCTCAGTGGTTTCTTCCTGTGAAATTCTACTTGTTTCTTGTGCCCTGAATTTCGCTTCCATTTCTTCAATCATGCCGTATTTCTTGCTGCCCTTAAATCCTGTCCCAGCCGGAATAAGACGTCCTATGATGACGTTCTCCTTAAGACCAACTAGCCTATCGACGGAACCAGAAACAGCTGCCTCCGCCAATTTTCGAGGGGTGTTTTGGAATGATATTGCTGATAGGAATGATGCTCGAGTCAGCGAAACCTCAGTTATTCCTAATAGAAGTTGCTTAGCTTTTGCAGGTTCGCCTCCCGCTTCTTTTTGGTGTCTGTTGATTCGCTCGAGTTCGAAATCGGCGATGATCTCACCCGCTGAGGCTCCACTGTCTCCACTCGATATTATGGAGACTCGACTGAACATCTGCTTGACGATGATCTCCAGGTGCTTTCGAGCAGTCGTAACTCCCTGCAATTCATAGATGCGAGTTATTTCGTTGATGATATATTCCTGCGCTCTTTCCTTACCCGCCATCATAAACAGCTCTTCAAGATCCGCAGAGCCGTCCGTCAAAAGATCACCCTTTTCAACTTTGGCGCCCTTTTTGACGAGGATTGTTCGCAGAGGGCTCACACTGTATTCCGTTTCTTTCTTCGCCGCCTTGCCTGTTTTTACCGATGCGACTTCTGGCACGATCGTGATCACTGAATCGTCCCCATCCCTTTCGATACCTGAAACGATGCCAGATACGCGAGCGATGGTAGCCGGGAGCTTGGGCTCGCGAGACTCGAATACCTCTTCAACACGCGGCAGACCCATCGTAATGTCACCACCCGCCGTTGCGACGCCTCCTGTGTGAAATGTACGCATGGTGAGCTGCGTGCCAGGTTCACCTATTGCCTGAGCTGCGACGACGCCAACTGCTTCTCCCAGATCGATTAGTTCACCACTCGTAAGATCTATGCCGTAGCATCTTTGGCAGACACCGCGAGCTACTTTACAAGTCATCGGCGAGCGGACGATCACCTCTTTCGCGGAACTTTCTTCTATTTCTTTTGCTTCATCTCTACTCAGCAAGTGGTTTCTGTCGAATAGCGTCTTTTCGCCCGCGATCGCCTCCTCTGCGAGAACTCTTCCCGCAATTCTGTCTGTAAAAGACCCGCCAATATTTTCTTTGCCTGGCCGGCGTATCGTTACACCCTCTTTCGTTCCGCAGTCATTTGTCAGTACGACAACATCATGCGCGACATCAAAGAGACGCCGGGTGAGATAACCGGCTCGAGCCGTGTTGAGTGCCGTGTCAGCTAGCCCTTTTCTTGCTCCGTGAGTCGATATGAAGTATTCGATGGGGGTCAAGCCTTCTTTAAGAGAAGAAGTGATAGGGAATTCGATAATGTCACCTTTAGGGCTAGTGATGAGCCCCTTCATGCCCGCCATTTGGTGGAGCTGCACGACGGAGCCTCTTGCGCCGGATGTAATCATGTCGGCAACAGGGCCATTCGGGTCGAGTGCTGCAGTAACGTGTTTCCGCAAATCATTTCCTACACGCCCCCAGATTCCCACTGTCATTCTATAGCGCTCGTCTTCGGTAAGAAGTCCGCTCATGAAATTCTCCTGCTCTTTAGCAACCTGTTCACGGCCCTCCGCGATAAGTTTCTCTTTTATTTCAGGAACAACAACGTCAGAAATGGACCATGTGATGCCTGCATATGTTGCATAACGGAAACCGAAGGCCTTTATTTTATCGAGGATCGCTGGAATGCCGTCTAGCTTGTAATGCGTGACGAGATTCTGGACCAGGTTCGCCATGCGCTTGTTAGTAATTTCTTCGTTGAGGAAAGGGAAGTCGCTCGGCAACACCGAGTTGAAGAGCAATCTTCCGATAGTTGTATCAAAAACCTTTCCATTAAATGCGGCGTATTTAGGATTATCAGACGGAAGAACCTTGATCTTCGCGCGCAGATCAACTGCGCCGAAATCATGTGCGGTTATCGCAGCGTTCGTTGAAGGGAAAGATTTCCCTTCCCCTTTGGCCCCGGAAAGCGCCTTCGTCATCCAGTAGCAGCCGAGAATGATATCGAGTAACTTCGATGCGACGACAACGTCCCCTGAACCAGGCTTCAGCACATTCTTGTTTGCGGACATTATTTTTGCAGCTTCCAACTGCGCTGCCTCCGATAGAGGAACGTGAACAGCCATCGCGTCCCCATCGAAGTCAGCGTTATAAGCGGGACATACGAGCGGATGAACTTGGATGGCATTTCCTTCAATAAGGACTGGACGAAATGCCTGAACACTCTGGCGGTGGAGTGTCGGCGCACGATTGAGGAGCACGTACTTGTTTTGTATCGCCTCTTCCAGGATTGGCCAAACTTCAGGCGCTTCATCTTCTATCAAGCGGCCAGCACCGCGAATGTTGTACGCGAGCTCCCTAGACAGTAGTCCCTGAATAACGAACGGGCGGAAAAGCTCCAGGACCATGTGCTTGGGGAGTCCACATTCATCGAGTGCCAGGTCAGGTCCGACGACGATGACAGAGCGTCCTGAATAATCGACGCGCTTGCCAAGCAAGTTCTGGCGAAGATACCCGTGCTTGCCTTTCAAATAATCGGCAAGAGATTTTAGCGCGCGACGTCGCCCGCCCAAAATTCCTAGAACGCCGGCTCCGCGCCGCATGGAATTATCGAGAAGTGCATCCACGGCTTCCTGAAGAATTCGTTTCTCATTGCGGAGGATGACTTCAGGAGCGTGGATAGCCAGAAGTCGCTTCAGGCGGTTATTTCGATTTATTACGCGACGGTAAAGATCGTTTAAGTCGGAGCTGGCATGACGGCCTCCTTCAAGAGCGACCATCGGACGAAGCGCCGGCGGAACGACCGGTAGGCGAGTCATGAACATCCATTCAGGGCGGACTCCCGCGCGTCGGAGAGCTTCAGAGAGTGCCAGTCGCTTCCGAAGTTTGTCGCGATCAGCCGCACCCGATTTTTCGTATTGTTCCCTGATCTTTTTGATAAATGCATCAAGATCCAAATGCTTAAGAAGGTTATAAAGAGCCTCCGCACCGATCGCCGCTCGAAACAACGCACCGTATTTGACCGCAAAAAGGTGATATGCAGCTTCGTCTAAAACGACGCCCTGTTGCACTGACTCAATATCTTTCTTCGCCTTCGTAGCTAATTCTTTGAGACGAGTTTTTTCATCAGCACTTGTCGTGGCTTTCATTTTTGTCTGGAATTCTTTATCCAAGTCCTTCAGAAGCCGCTCGCGCTCAGCTTCTACGACTTGCGTGACTATGTAGCCGGCAAAATAGACTACCTTTTCAACTTCGGCTGAAGATAGTCCGAGCATCAATGCTATTCGGGATGGAATTCCCCTCAGAAACCATATGTGGGATACCGGAGTAGCCAGATCAATGTGCCCCATGCGCTCTCGGCGGACAATTGCGCGCGTTATCTCGACACCACATTTCTCGCAAACAATTCCGCGGAAACGAATTCCACGATATTTTCCGCAATAACATTCATAATCTTTCTCGGGTCCGAATACCCTCTCATCAAAGAGTCCGTTCTTTTCTGGCCTCTGGGTGCGATAGTTAATAGTCTCTGGCTTCGTTATTTCTCCGTAAGACCAATCTAGAACGCGCTCCGGTGAAGCGAGCTTCATTGCGACGGCGTCGAAATCCTGCGGGATGATATCTTTTTTCTTCATATTATTTATTCCGATCTAGGTCCTTCAATAAATTCCATATCAATTCCGAGCCCCCTTAAATGCCTCACGAGAACGCTGAATGTTGCGGGAATGTTAGTCTCTTTGATCCTCTTTCCGGACACGATAGCGTCAAAAGCGGCAGAGCGACCGAGAATATCGTCTGACTTAATCGTTAGGATCTCTCGTAAGCTGTAGGCGGCTCCATATCCAAGAAATGCCCAGACTTCCATTTCCCCCACTCTTTGTCCCCCATTCTGAGCCTTGCCTCCTAGTGGCTGCTGCGTCGTCAAGGAGTATGGGCCAATGGAGCGCATGTGTATCTTGTCTTCAACCATGTGGTGAAGCTTGAGAATATACATTACCCCGACTGAAACCGGCTGAGCGAATGCCTCACCCGTTCGGCCATCAAAAAGAATTCGTTTGCCGGTATCTGCAACACCAGCCGTCTTCAGTTCATTACGGATTTCCTCCTCAGTCGCACCGCTGAATGATGGAACAATAGCCTGATACCCAAGTATGTCGGCGGCGAGCCCTAAATGAAGCTCGAGTATCTGCCCCAGATTCATGCGCGATGGAACGCCGAGTGGCGTAAGAATGATGTCGACGGGATTGCCCTCGTCATCAAAAGGCATGTCTTCTTCAGGGAGCACGCGCGAAATGACGCCTTTGTTGCCATGACGACCCGCGAGCTTGTCTCCCACAGAGATAGTTCGCAATTGAGCGACTTCAACATGCACGCGTTTTATAACCCCGCTCTCGAGTGTGTCACCAGTCTCGCGTGAGAAAATCTTCACTCCAATTACTCGACCGCGCTTTCCGCCTTCCATTCGAAGCGAAGTGTCTTTTACGTCCTTGGCTTTCTCGCCGAAGATCGCATGTAGCAAACGCTCTTCCGGCGTCAGTTGTGTTTCTCCCTTCGGAGTCACTTTGCCGACCAAAATGTCTCCGGAGCGCACCTCTGCACCAATGCGGATGATGCCGTCTTCATCGAGATTGCGTAATTTGAACTCGCTGACGTTTGGAATGTCATGAGTAGTAACTTCAGGTCCGAGCTTCGTGTCACGCACTACACATACGAACTCTTCCATATGTATAGAAGTGAATCTCGCATCCTTGGCGAGTCTTTCTGAGATCACTATCGCGTCTTCATAGTTGGCGCCGTACCATGGGAGAAATGCGACGCGGACATTTTGGCCTATAGCAAGCTGACCTCCGGCAGACGTGGACGTGTCGGCCAGTATCGCTCCTTTTTTAACATGATCCCCGACGCTAACGGAAGGTCTGTGATGAAAGTTCGTAAAGCCATTAGTGCGCGAGAAATTTACCAATTTGTATTCTTTGGTCTTGCCCGCGGAACTCTTAACGTCAATTTTCTGGGCGTCGGCATAAGTAACTTCCCCGGCCTCCTCAGCGATAACAAGCCGGCCTGAATCGCGAGCCGCTATCGTCTCAACACCTGTCGCAACAAAAGGAACTTCTGGAGTAACGAGAGGAACTGCCTGCTTCTGCATGTTGGAACCCATGAGCGCGCGGTTGGCATCATCATTTTCAACGAATGGAATAAGTGATGTCGCGACAGAAAAAGGCTGATTTGTAGCAACTTCGATAAAGTCGACATCGTCGCGCTTCACGATAGTTGGTTTGCCGTTGCGGCGGACTTCTGCGAATTTCTTCGTAATGCGACCATTTTCATCACGCTCTGTGGCGGCATGCGCTATAGCATATTGTTCTTCCTCGAAAGCGTTGAAATATGTGATCTCTTTGGTTATGTGGCCTTTTTCCACTTTCGCATATGGGGTTTCGACGATGCCGAATTCGTTTGGGCGCGCATACAGTGACATGTGAAGCACGAGTCCGATATTTTTTCCTTCAGGCGTGTGTATGGGACATACGCGGCCGTAGTGCGATGAATGGACGTCGCGAACTTCTAGACCCGCGCGCTCCGAGGTGAGTCCACCTCGGCCGAGGGTCGAGAGAATTCGTAGGTGCTCTATCTCATCCAAAATATTGTACTGCTGCATCAGCTGGGAAAGCTGGTCTGTGGTGAAAAATTCACGTATAGCTGCCTGGAATGGTCGGGGATTTACGAATTGAACTGGTAGGGAAGTTTCCGGGTCAACCATCGCCATTCGATCCTGAATATTTCGCTTCATGCGTGAGAGACCGACACGCATTCGGCTCTCAAGAAGCTCTCCTACGAATCGAACGCGTCTAAATCCGAGATGATCAATATCATCGGGCTCGGCCGCGGGATGAGCATTCAATTCCGCAATATGCGTGATAATGCGAATTACATCGTCGAGCGAAAGCGTGGAATTAGCGAGATCCTTTTCAGAAGTGGAAAGTCCGAAACGTCGGTTGAAATGAAAACGGCCGACTCGCGAAAAATCATATCTGTCAGCGCTTAAAATGGCCTTAACATGCTCGCGCGCAGAATCAGGCGTAGCGATATCTCCGTCTCTCAAACGCCTGTAGATCTCCACATACGCCTCTTCCGGGGTTTTGGCATGATCATGCTCGAGCGTGCTTTCTATAGCAGCTTTTCCGGCGGGTGATTTTTCAAACCGCGCGAGAACTTCCTTTTCCGTTGCCGGTCCTAAAACGCGAATCAAGGAAGTTACGGGGAACCGGCGCTTGCGATCTATCTTTACGTAAATACCTCCGTCCGGATCAGATTCGATCTCTATCCATACGCCGCGAGCCGGAATTATTTTCGCAGCAAAATATCCCTTGCCCTTATAAGGCACGGATTCGAAGAAGACTCCATATGATCTCGCAAGCTGCGGAACTACGATACGCTCCACGCCGTTTATGATGAAAGAGCCGTGAGCAGTCATCCATGGAAAATCGGCGAGGAAAATTTCCTGCTCCTTTTCAGCCCCTGTCGTTTTGTTCTTTAATTTGACGACCATCGATAGTGGCGCCTCGAATGTCCGCATCGTCCGCTTTGCATAATGCTCGTCCCATCGCAACGCCCCAAAAGCGAACTTCACCAATTTCAATTCGTATTTCTTCTTTGCGTGATCGCTTATCGGAGAAAACTCCTTGAAAACGCGTTCGGCGCCGCCTTCAATAAACTGTCGGAAGGAGTCTATTTGAGACTCCACAAGGCTCGGTAGTTTTACTAATGGTTCGCGGAAGCGACCAAAGTATTTTTGCGGACGCACAGTTGTTTTAGCCATGACAACAAAATCCACCGGTGGATGCCGCGTGAACCATTTATTCAATTATTTTTTTATTAAAAGGAAATCAAACTTTCTTTTCACTAAAAGCTCAATCACAACTCAATCACTGCTTCAAGCAATATCGCGGCATTTTATCGTTTTTGAGTCCCTAGTCAACCTTGACAGCGCCTATAATGTGTCGTCTATAAATAAAAAAGGCCTGCCGGTATCCCCGGCAGAAATTTTTGAAGCCTGCTGATCATCGAAGAGCAGGATGTACGTGCGCTTTCCACAACTCTTTCATGAGTTGTTGGAGCGACGAGCTTGACCGTACTTGAAGTTGGTCAAGAACATCTTTTGGCATCTTTCTTCGCCAAAGCTCATAATCCACTCGGCTCATGGTAAACGCTATAAACGCATCCAGCTTTTTAAACACAAGCACGCTGCGCATAGCGTTATCTCCCCACAAGCTCTTTACAACATGATCAGGCAGGGTGCCGCTCGGTACGGAAACGCGTACATACTCCATGTCGAGCTCCTTGCCCCTTAGGGATCGGGGTCTTAATAAACAATGCTCTGATAATTACAGCTTGTAAAGGTCACCCGCGACGAGCCTTCTTCCAAGCTTCAATTTCCGCATGATTCCCTGATAACAGTACTTTTGGGACTCGGTATTTCTTTCCCCTCCAAGTAAAAACTTCGGGACGCGTATATACCTCTGGGCTCGATATGCGGGATGACTCGAGCGATTCTGCTTTTCCAAGAATACCGGGAACGAATCGGGAAACTGCGTCAATAAAAATCGCCGCCGGCAATTCCCCACCTGTAAGAATATATGGGCCTACTGAAATCTTTTTTGCTCTAAGTATTTTCTGCACGCGCGCGTCGACGCCTTCATAATGTCCACAGATAAGTAGAAATTCTTTCTTGGATGCAAATCTTTTTGCCATTCTCTCGTCTAGTCGTGCTCCGTCAGTAGCAAAAAAGATTTTTTCCACGTCTTTCTTTCTTTTAAACGCGGCCTCCGCGGCGCGAAGGATCGCATCCGGCTCGAGAACCATTCCCGGGCCGCCGCCATAAGGCCTACGGTCCACTCGTCCATATTTGTCGCGAGTAAATTTTTTTGGATCGTAAAAAGACACTTTTATTTTCTTGTCCTTTATAGCTCTACCGATTATGGAGCTATTCAAATAGGGCTGTATTGACTGAGGAAAGAGAGTAATTATGTGAAAGTGGATCATATGGCTTGTAGCCCCAACATGAAGCCAGTAGCCAGACAAACGCAAAAGAAGAAAAATTTTCTTCTCTGCTACAGGCTACCGGCTACTAGCTACCGGCTATCCTTGAGTTCGTTAATGACATCATCTACTGTGCGCTCCGCTTTTAGGCCGCCAGTTGAATTTCTATCGCTGCCAGTCTCTCTCACCGGCCTTTCGCTGCCTTCTGGTTCCTCGATCTTTAGATTAACGCGCGCATCATTTTTCATGCCGACGACCCGCAATACCGTTCGGATAGCTTTGGCCGTCTGACCCGAGCGCCCGATAATTTTGCCCATATCTTCCCTATTCACACTAAGTGTCAGGAGGACTCCCATTTCATCGACTGTGCGGGAAATTTTTACGTCATCCGGATAATCGGCAAGTGCCTTTATTACATATTCCAAAAACTGCTGATCTCTTTCCATACCCGGTTAGTATAATTTCAAATGATTACTGCTGCTGGTAAATCAGATTAACAACCGACCTGACATGACTTCTTAATAGGCCTTTGAATATTGGCATACGCCCATGAAAGAAGCAATTTGAAATTGTCCTACCGGGCATATCTGTTAGTTCAATCTATTCTGCTAAAGGGAAACTGACGAAACTGTAGCAAGGTTTTTATAAATACCAAAGTCTTGACAAGTTTATGATATCCATGGACAATGCCCGGCGATGACTGCAATGATTCCCGGAGATAAGGCGAGTTTGATATCCAATATCTTGGCCATTGTAGGCTTTATAATCGTTATTGCCATCGTTATCTGGGGGGTTTTGTATCTAACTGGGCTCTCCAAGCCAATATTCTCTTCATTCTTTAGGCCCCAAGGAAGCACAATAAGAATTACTGTTCCAAGCTCTCCAGTTCCCCTAAATGAGCCTGTCATGGTTACATGGAGATACAGCCCGAAGTCGGCTGGAAATTATGCATTTTTATATCAGTGCCGGCCGGGATTCCAATTTAAAGTCCGTAACGCCGATAATTTATTGACGACTATCCCCTGCGGAGCCGCTTTCTCTATACCAAGCGAGATGAACTCTTTCTCCGTGATACCAACAGCGCAAACACTTCCGACATCAACTATTCCGATCTCAATCGTTTACATCCCGACAGCTACATCAAGTCCTAGCGTGACGGGAGGCACCACGCTTGGACTAAAAACTGGCAGCGAAAATCTACCGCCTACCGACGTGGTCGTCGTCACGCCGCCGCCGGTTACGGTAGAGAAGCCCCCGGTAAAAAAACCAGAAACAGGCCTGCCGGACCTATCAGTTAGGATACTCTCGGTTGGAGTGATTGATCCTATAAGCGGAGACATCTTCGCAAGGCCACCGACTTCTCCGAATGATCTGGTGGCTGTGAGTTTCGATATTGCTAATGCGGGAACTGCGTCGACGGGCGTGTGGTACTTTACTGCACAACTGCCTATCGCACCGCCCTACACCTTCTCCTCTGTGGCTCAAATTTCACTCGCTCCGGGAGATCATATTGAAAACATGCTTCGATTCAAACAGGCAGTTCCTGGCGGCAACTTCAGCGTGGCTGTGGACCCGGCAAACCTCGTTCGCGAAACAGTCGAGAGCAACAATTTCGCAGCGCAAAATATCTAAGAAAGGCCGCTTGCTATTTGCAAACCGACAGCAGTCCTGTTAACCTACAAATTGGTCTGAATCGAACAGCGCTCCGGCGCTGTTTTGATTTGGAATTTTTCTGGGTCCTTCAAAGGGAGTTTCGAAAAATGCTGCAAAAAATAGTATGGGTATGTGAGATGGCATCGATGGCCGTCCTATACCTGGCAATATGTGTTGCGGTGCAGTACGACCCATGGGACTACAGCCCTCCGCGTGACGTTGCAAAGCTTGCGGAGCTTGTGCGCATGAATTGCGGATCGCCGAGTTCCGTCGATTACCCGTGTCTCGCCGTCTATCCTGACGGATCCGAGATAGGGCTGATATTCAGCGATTACCCGCTTCTGCGCGGCGTCATTTATCTCGACAAAACCGATATAAAAGGTCGTCGAGAATGGCGAGGATTCGGCGCGTTTCTTCGTGAGGTGGTGGCTGTAAAGGAACTTCAAAGGAGGTAGGTCCGCCCCCCAGATAAAAATGGCGGTCGTGGTCTGCGCTGGGGCGCAGACCACTTTTTTACCCCTTATTCCTTATTCTCTCCTATATATCCAGTGTCGCCTCTTTTGCGTGAGACTGAATGAATGATTTGCGAGCCGGAACATCCGTTCCCATAAGCATGTCGAATACTATGTCTGCTTCTTGGGCGTCTTCAACGGTAACTAATTTCAAAACTCTGCGCGCAGGGTCCATAGTGGTTTCCCACAACTCATCGGAATTCATTTCTCCCAATCCCTTATATCTTTGGACTGATACCTTTGCGGATTTCTTTGTTTGAGTTTCTGGACCTTCTGCCTCTTCAATTTCGCCTCCCGCTTGCTCGCCTAAAACTTCAAGAGGAACATCTTTGCCGGCGAGTTTTATTTTCTCGTCCTCTGAGTAGGCGTAGGAAATTTCTTTGCCTTTCTTTATTTTATAAAGAGGTGGTTGGGCAATATAAAGATATCCGTCGTCAATGATGGGCCTGAAGTGCCTGTAAAAAAGAGTCAGTAAAAGTGTTCGTATATGCGCGCCGTCTACATCCGCATCTGTCGCTATTATTATCTTGTGATATCTTAGCTTCGCTATGTCGAATACATCCCCGATAGCAGTACCGAGTGCAACAACAAGATTCCTGACTTGTTCGGAGGCGAGCATTTTATCTATGCGAGCACGTTCGATGTTGAGGATTTTTCCGCGCAATGGCAGTATCGCCTGTGTGCGCCTGTCGCGGCCCATTTTCGCCGTTCCACCGGCCGAATCTCCCTCAACGATGAATATCTCTGATTCTTCGGCCAGCCGCGTTTGGCAATCAGCGAGCTTCCCTGGGAGTGTCATTCCCTCGAGAGCGCCCTTTCTTAATATGCTGTCCTTTGCCGCTTTGGCCGCTTTTCGAGCTTTCATAGCAAGCGCCACTTTTCCTATGATCGCGCGAGCCTCGTCAGGGTTCTCCTCGAGAAAGTGACCGAATGCCTCGCTGAACACGGTCTCAACAGCACCGCGCGCCTCTACGCTTCCTAGCTTGGATTTCGTTTGGCCTTCGAATTGAATCTCACGAAGCTTTACAGATACCACTGCCGTCAATCCCTCGAGCACGTCTTCTCCGGTGAATGTCTCGCTTTCCTTTGTGCCGTTTCCGTTTTTTAGCTGGGAATTGAGGGTTCGGGTTAAAGCAGCTTTGAAACCGGTGATATGCATTCCTCCCTCACTGTTATAGATATTGTTTGCAAAAGCTGATATACGAGAACCTATGTCGTCAACATATTGAAGGGCTATTTCCACATGAACACTGTTTTTTGAGCCAGCTTCCTCGGGAACAAATTCCTTCTCGACGTAAAAAACAGTTTTATGTATCGGCTCGAGATGGTGATTTTGGAAAGATACGAGCGACCGCAAGCCGCCTTCAAAATAAAATGTGGTGGATGGGGCATCAATGCCAAGTTCTCGCAAATAGAACACGTCGCTATAATCCGCCTTATCGGCATTTCTCAAGTCGAGGATGCTTATTCGAAGGGCTCGCACGAGATATGCCTGCTGGCGCATGTGCGCGACGATGGTTTCGAATTGGAGTGTTCGATCGGGGAAAATCGTGGGATCGGCTTCAAATGTAATTATCGTCCCATGAAGTTTCGATGCGCCGATTTTCTTTACCTTACCAATCGGCTTGCCGCCATTTTTGTATTCCTGAATATATTTTCCACCGTCTCGGTGAACTTCCGCTTTCAGGTGTGATGAAAGCGCGTTCACGACGGAAACGCCGACGCCGTGAAGTCCTCCCGAGACTTTATATCCTTCGCCCCCGAATTTGCCTCCGGCATGCAGCATGGTCATCACCGTCTCCAGCGCGGACAATTTTGTTTTTGGGTGAATATCAACGGGAATGCCGCGGCCATTGTCGGCGACGCGTACTAGGTTATCAGGCAGGAGTGCGATCTCGATATCATTCGCGAATCCTCCCATTGCTTCATCTCGCGAGTTATCAAATACTTCCCACACAAGATGATGAAGTCCGGAAGTCCCCGTCGTGCCGATATACATTCCCGGTCTCCGACGCACCGCCTCCAGTCCTTCAAGAACGGTAATATCATGCGCCCCATACGATGAAGAACCCCCCTTTTTGGGGGCTGCAACATTCGCGTTTTTTACCTTCTTTTCAGCCATGTTTTATACAAACAGTATAGCAAAAAAATACCTTTTGGCCAACACAAAAAGTGCATACCCGGTAGGATAATTTGGCATTGTCTTTGTTGCGGCAATTCTACAAATATCTATCACTTCTGACGCGCACATTTGACCATAAAAAAGCATCCATAAAACGACAGGAACCATGCCAAATTTGCACTAACCGGGCATAAGTCTCGCTTTTTATAGGCTCAATTCCGAGCTGGAAAAGAACTTATCGAACTTCCCAGCCACGGTCGCGCACGGCCTTATAAATATTCTCCATAGCCGCATTCGCTTCTTTATCCGTTAGAGTCCTTTCAGAAGATTGGAAGACTAGTCGAAATGCAAACGATACTTTCGGACCTTTCTCGAATCTGTCAAAAAGCTCTGTCCGCACAAGAAGATCCCCGGCATTATCTTTTATCACCTTCTCAACTTCCCTCTCCTCAGAAGTAGCGGGAACCCTAAAGGATTGCGATTTGTCACCAATCGCTTCGCTCTTGGACAAATCGGGAACCCACAGCGCAATATCACGAACGATGAATGGGAAACGTGCAAATGGGCGATATCGCTCAGTTTTCGATATTGGATAATTTTCATAACTGGCCGGGGTCGGCAACTCATTCGCATATTTCTGAAGCGGAAGCTCCGACGGTTCTTCATTTTCCCCCGCAATGCCGACGACGACTTGCTCCTTACCGGCGTCCCAGATGCTGCCGATTTCAAATAATTTCACCTCCCGCACTCCAAGAATATCTTTATTGCGAGCATTTTTTTCGACTGCCTCTGTAAGCCCGTCGAGTAGACTTGCTCGCAAATACGGGCGCTCCCCGCCAACTTTATTAATTACCGCTCGTTCTCCCTTATCCGAAAATATGGACGTATAGACCTCCGAATATCCTACAGAAATCAACTGCTCGCGGACGTGTTCGGCGGTATAGAAATTCTTATTGGTGTCTACAGCTTTCGGAAAAGTCGGCAGAGCCATTTCCGCTATTTTTTGGTAGCCCGAAATGCGGCCTATCTCCTCAGTAAGATCCGCCGGAATATTCAGGTCAAGCCGCTCGAACGGGGGAGTAACTGCAAATGTCTCGTTATTCAGTTCGAACGGAAATCCGAGACGAGTGAAAGTGGCGAAAATTTCCTGCTCTTTCAATTCGGTTCCCAAAGTGCGATTTACTTCCGATGCTGTTATTGAGATTGTTATTTCTTTCTGCCTTCGCGGATATTCATCCATCGACTCTTTATATTCGCCGCCTGCTATCTTTAAAATCAACTTGATGCAATCGCGCATGCCGAATTCCGCGAGCATCGGCGAAAGTATCTGCTCAAATCTGAGAGATGCATCTGTCCGCAATTTTAATGCTTGAGATGCTTTGCGAACTGCTATGCCGTCAAAATTTGCAGACTCAAGAATCACGTCCGTCGTCGATTCGTCGACTTCAGCGGACTTGCCTCCCTTAACGCCTGCGATTGCGAGGATGGTATTTGAATTTCTATCTACGACGGCCAGGTTCGAATCCGCAAGGGAATATGTTTTTCCGTCGAGCGTTTCAATTTTCTCATTTGTTTTCGCATTGCGTATCCCTATGTGAAATCGGCCGTCCTTTGCTGTTAATTTAGAGGCATCAAAGGCATGCATAGGTTGGCCGATATTTAACATTACGAAATTCGCGGCATCCACGATGTTGTTTATCGATTTCTGTCCGACGGATTCAAGATCCGTTCTCAGCCAATCCGGAGATGGGCCGACTTTGATACCGCCGATATAGGCTGCAATGTATCGCGAGCACAAAATTGGATTCTCAATGGAAACAGCAAGATTATCGGCTTTCTGGAGCTCAGACGTTCCCTTTTTTGCGAGCGGATCCTTTGAGAACGAAATATTTAATATCGCGGATAGCTCTTTGGCAATTCCACGATGTGAGAGGCAATCGTGTCCTCGATTTGCTGTAACATTTACGTCTAGGATTTCTCCTTTTACAGACTCTATCTCGAAGGCATGCAAAGTAAGAGCGTCGGCCATTGCTTGCGCATCCGGTAAAGTTACATCAAAAAAATTTTGAAGCCACGGTCGCGAAATGAGCATATTAAAATTGATTTATGAACCTAAGATCCGCCGAGTGCATGAGGCGAATATCGTCAATGCCCCATCTAAGGAGAGCAAGACGATCCAATCCCATTCCAAATGCAAACCCTCTGTATTTTTCTGCATCAACTCCTGAGTTTTTTAATACGTTCGGATGCACCATACCGGCTCCCATCATCTCAATCCATTTACCGCGTAATTTTTCGGGAATATTTTCTCCAGTTACCCGCATATCGACCTCAACCGAGGGCTCGGTAAATGGGAAAAAACTCGGACGCAAACGTATTTCGATCGACGTAGCTGATGAATTTTTCTTCGCGAACAATTCCTTGAAAAAATGGGTGATGGTGAATTTAAGATTTGCCATGCCTATATCTTCCCCAACGGCAAGCCCCTCGATATGAAAAAATTCTGCCTCGTGAGTCATGTCTGTTGCTTCATTTCGGAATACCTTGCCCGGAATTATCGCGCGGTACGGCGGGAGAATTCCCTTCTTCATTTGCGATTCCATGTAGCGTATCTGCACTGGACTTGTATGCGTTCGAAGCACGCTTCCCGGCTCGTCTTTAATGAAAAAAGTATCTTGCATATCGCGCGCAGGATGATCTTTCGGCACATTCAATGCATCGAAGTTGTACCATTCGCTTTCGAGAAGCGGCCCTTCCGCAATCGTAAATCCCAGTTTGTAAAAAATCGCATTCGCCTCGCGAATCAGAGAAGAAATCGGATGAAGATGGCCGCGTGGCATGGCCTATACTATAACCTAAAACCTACTCCCTATAACCCGCCCTATAGTCCTGTGACTTGATATAGATTCCTACCATCCTTTACAATTAAATTTCCATCTAGGATCCGGAAATCCGAACCGCTTCGACTGTAAATTGAAGCCTGGACTGCGGCGGGTAGAATGATTGATTCGCCAATGAACACTCCGCCTCCTTTAGTTCTATACACCACGCCCCCTCCGAAAAATGCCGCACCAGTGGCTGTTTGCTTGCCGCGCTCGATAGCAATTTCGCTTTTGCAATATGAAGGACGCCCGCAAAAATAACTTGGCGGCGAAACGTTTGCATTGAGCCACCGAACGAAAACATCACCTTTCTCTATAAAAAGATGTTCGTCGCCGGATATGTCGTAAGCTTCTCCGGTCGTCGTCGCAAACGGTTTTGAAAATGCAGCGACATATGAATTATAGGTTCTAGAGTCCATAACTCGGGTCGTTGTCGCCGTGGAAGTTCCTACAATTAAACGAAGAAGAGAGATTTTTTCCGGAACGAGAAACGCGCGCGCATCTGTGACGATTTGCGGCTCAACGACAAAGCTGTGCTCCCAATTGCGGTAATTTTCTTTTTCCACACGAATTTTATAAGTTCCAGGTATGAGATCATTCACGTAGAATCTGCGATTGAGAAATCCCGTTGAGCCAACTTGCTCCTCATCAAGAAAAAGAACTGCTCCTTCGTGAGGAATCGTTATGCTGATTCCACCTGTCCTTACAAAGCCGATGCCGCTCTGCCAACGCCATCCGCTAGCATAAAGAATGACCATAGGCAGTATTAAGAAAAAAAGAATTATGAGCGAGATCAGCATCAAAAGGCGCGCACGCCTTGATAGCGGTTTCATTACCATCGCGCAATATTACTCGTTTTGGGCGGATTGGCATACCCGCACACTAATTTTGCCGTAATTTCGGCCGAATAATTGCCTGATATTATATCGGCATTTCGCGATTTTTGTTTAAATTACGCATAAAATGATTTATTTCATGAGGCAACGGCAAAATTAGTGTGCGGGCATAGATTTCACAATTCCCTATCCAGGTTCAACGAATTGGGGACGGCGCTTAGGAGTAACCCAAAAGCCCAAATATTTTCCGGTCATTAGCCGGATCTGCGCATCAAGTCCCGGAATAGAACTAAATATGACCATGGTGAAAGGAACTAATAGCCATTGAAGAAACATCGCAACACTTTTCCAGCGCCCATATTCCGGCGGGCGCTCCGGTACCAAATGAAGCGCGATATAGGCCGTTACCAGAAGTCCTAGTAGTGCAAAATCCAGAAAAGTACGGGCAATAAAAGGAAGGCTGTAGGACAGTACGGTTACGTTGAAACTTCGACCGCCGACAAAAAGCGGCAGCCACCCAACCGCAAAAAGTATCAAAGGATGCGTCACTAGAGACCAAAATCCCTCGATCTGTACGAAAGCCAGCCGAAATTTCTTCCATCTGGGGATTCGCGGGTTTTTCAGGAACGAAAAAAGTATATAGGGGATATTTTCGGCGCCATAAGTCCATCTACGATGCTGACGATAAATATTTTTCGCCGTCTGCCACAAAGTTTTCGCGGCATTTACATCCATCGATATCGGATATGCCATCGGGACAACGTCATAATCACCGTCATACCGAACGAAAAGATTCCAAAATATCCGCGAGTCCTCCGAGACGACATTTCTCTGCCAATATCCTGCCTCATGAAGCTGCTTGAAAGGAACCGCGTGGGACGAAAACGTCGCCAGTTTTTCGGGTCGTTCCTGCTGTATCATCTGCCAAAAAGAACTCGAATATGCAATGACTCGCGAAAGCATTGGTGCATGCCAGATGTTGTTGTTATAAAGCGGCACCGGTTGGAAAGAGCTACGCTCCGGCCGCTCCGCCGTTAGATAATGCCAAGTAAGACAAGAAAAATATTGCGGATATACGACCGTATCTATATCGAAAGCTGAGACAAGTATTTTTTCATATCGCAATCCTTGCGGGTCGAGTATTCGCTTGCGAGCCTCTTCCGCGGCAAAGGAGATATTTGCGCCCTTCCCTGGAATTTCTCCCGGAAGATTCGAGGGATGCACTAAGACCGTGATTGATACGTCCTTTCCTAATTCGCTCGCTATTCGATCTGCGATATCTTTCTGGTTTTTTCCAGCGCGCTCTTCTACAGAAATCATGATAAATAATCGTTTCGGATCCCAACCGGAGCGTACGACGGCGCCCACACTTCCCGCAGCAACTGCGTATGGCTCATCTACCATGGGAAATATGACGATGTGCACTATTCCCTCATGAGATAAATTATGAAGCCGCGCTGACCAATCAATAGCAAGATTGTGGCGGAGTCGTTTGAAATTGTAGCGAAGATGGACAGAGAGATAGAATGTTTTGAACAGCCAGTATATAGAAAAAAAGATCGTAAGATATGCCGCCCACACCGGCCTGATGAAAGAAAGAGCGACAAAAATACCGAGCGTCGAAAGTGAAAGGAATCCGGGAAGCATCTCAAATAGTCGATAGATGATCGCATCCCTGCCTCTTAGATCCGTCGCGCGTGCGACGTGCAGATACCAGTATTTATTGGAAGACATATTGTGAGCCGCCTGTCAGATTCGAACTGACGACATCCACTTTACAAAAGTGGCGCTCTACCAACTGAGCTAAGGCGGCATTTAAAGAACGAATCTTACCAAAGCCGACGCTTCGGTCGGCTCCCCGACAGCATAGCTCGTCGGGGCTGAGCTAAGGCGGCGTCTATCTAATATAATCCGGTATCGCGATTCTTTCCATTGTTCTTGTTTGGGCCTCGGTTCCCGGATTATTTATCAATATCAATGGAATTGTTATCCCTATTTCTAATAGGATGCTCTCCTACCTTTTTTAGGAACTCCGACTTTGTTTCCGACTTCTCGAAATGATGCTTGTGGGACACAAAATCAGCGAGCCGGTGGGCCTGTGCCTCAAGAATTCGCGCCAGGTGCGCCGTTTCTAGGGCCGCAAAATGAACGGCGGCCCGCGCGAAATGATTCAGCCTCACAGGAAGCTTTGCGAATTCGGCTCTTCCCCTCGAGAGCATTATTTTTATTTGAACGGCTCGCTCATCCGCTCGTCTGCGCAATGGTGCCGCGAACCCAAGTTGTTTGCGCTGCTCCCAATATTTTATCGAAAATAGGACGATTATACCTAGAAGGGAGCCGTAAAAAGTGACCAGAGCAAAAATCATGTTAGTTTTTCTTGACGAGTTTACGAGTTTAGAAACAACTTACACCCTGTTAAATGCGGCAGTGCCGCCCCGCCTCTGGCGGGATTTAACAGGGTCAAGTATTTGTAATTCGCTTCGCGCATAACAACTACTTGACCGAGAGTCGCTCGAATCTGACTACCTCTATTTTCTCGCCGAATTTCTGTATAGCGCTATCGATAAGCTGTCCGACTGAAATAGAAGGATCTTTCACGAACGGTTGCTCAAGTAGAACTTTTTCTTTGAGATAACTGTCTATTTTGCCCTCGATCGCCCGCTCCCGCGCGGCGGGAGGCACGCCCTCGGCCTCATTTTCTATGACCTCTCTTACGCGTTTCATTTCGGCATCATCAACATCTTTACGCGTTTTAAATTGCGGACTCATAGCCGCAACGTGCATTGCTATATCGTAAGCCAGACGTCCAAATTCCTCGTTTTTTGAAACAAAGTCAGTTTCAGATGCCAAAACGACAGCTCCCACTACGCTGCCCCCGGCATGAGTGTATGCGCAGGCAACTCCAGCGCCGAGCGCACGGCCCGATTTTTTGGCCGCTGCAGCGGAGCTCTGCTTTCTAAGTATTAGTTTGGCTTTTTCTGGATCACCCGAGGCTTCTTCAAGAGCTTTCTTGCACTGCATAACGGAAACACCCGTCTCGTCACGCAAGGATTTAATAAGTTCTGTAGTGATCTCCATAGGTTAGTTCTCTGGTGTTCAAGTTGAAAAGTTGGTTAGTCAGCCCAAAAAACTAACAAACTCTTCAACCAATTAACTACCGACTTTCTTCCCTTCCTCGTATGCTTTCGCAATAGCATCGCTCACGATACGTATGTTCCTTACAGAAGTGTCGCTTCCGGGAATAGGATATTGCACGAGAGAAAAATCGCAGTCCGAGCTGCATAGCGCGATGACCGGAATGTGAAGCTGATTCGCTTCTCGAACGGCAGTGTCCTCACGACGCGAATCAATGATGAACATGGCCGCCGGCAATTCCACCATATTTATTAAGCCCCCGAATCGAGCAAGAAGTTCGGTAATCTCCCTGTCGATAAGCAATCTCTCCTTTTTCGTGTATTTTTCAAGCTCCCCGCTGTCACGTTCGCTGATAAGTTTTTCAAGTCTGTCTATCCTTTTCCGTATATTTTTGAAATTGGTGAGGGTCCCTCCGATCCAGCGCCCCGCGACATATGGAGTGCCTATTTTTTGTGCAGCATCCCTGACTATTGCCACTGCCTCATTCTTCCCACTTACGAATAGAATCTGCTTTCCGCCCTTACCGAGCTCTGACACATATGCTCGCGCCGCATCGAGCCGTTTCTGGGTCTCTTCAAGATCAAAGATGTCGTTCCTGTCTTTCGTGCCAAAGAGATATGGAGTGGCCGTTGGGTGTCGACGCGCGCGTGAATATCCATAATGCGCTCCCGCATCAAAAAGTGTTTTTATATCGATATTTGCCGGCATGAATAGGGAGTTTAGCATGAGATGCAGTTTTTAGTCTATAGTTTTAAGTTTTTAGCGAATTATGCCGCACTGTCAGCCTTATCGAGAGCCTCGAGAATCTCTCCGATTTCCCCGTTCATGATCGTCGGAACATTGGACCAGGATTCCTTAATGCGGTGATCGGTAACGCGATCCTGGGGGAAATTATATGTTCGTATCTTCTCGGACCTGTCGCCGGTGCCTACCTGCGCCTTGCGATCTGCTGCCCGCTCGCGCGCAGCTTTTTCATCCTCCATCAACTGAAGACGGCTTGCCAAAAGTTGCATCGCCTTCTCGCGGTTTTGCTGCTGGCTTCGCTCGGACGTGCAGCGTACGTCTATGCCGGTCGGCTTATGGATGACTCGTACCGCAGTTTCCACCTTGTTAACGTTTTGCCCGCCTGCGCCTCCAGAGCGAGAAAATTCAAACTCAACATCCGCAGGATTGATTTGGATTTTTGTGCGCTTATATATAGGGAGTATCGCCACGGAGGCAGTCGATGTATGGATGCGGCCGGCTTT
>Ga0209542_10004581_pt1 | contig 28269 bp, 21 predicted proteins | sample RifCSPhighO2_01_FD_184028 | JGI IMG/M metagenome (GOLD analysis project Ga0209542, IMG submission 184028) | Soil microbial communities from Rifle, Colorado - Rifle CSP2_plank highO2_0.1 (SPAdes) (version 2) | ecosystem: Environmental > Terrestrial > Deep subsurface > Rock core/Sediment ...
CGACCGCCGTTGGGCGCGCAGAAACCGCCATCGGCCCCGCAGGCGGCATCATCCGCGCAAGCCGCGCCGCTCTTCGAACAGCGGTTGCCGAAATCGCAGTCCTCGCTGGCCGGATCAATCCGACTGTCGCCGCAAACCGCCCCACGGGCCGATCCTTCATGCGTGCAGGAAGCGGAACAGCCGTCAGCGGCAGTAGTATTTCCGTCATCGCAGTCCTCGCCATTTTCCACCCGCCCGTTGCCGCAGACAGAAACCCCAGGATTGGTGCCGGTATGCAGACAGGAAGAAGTACAGCCCGGACCGCTTCTGGTCAGCCGTCCGTTGGCGTCAGCAATGACTAGCGGCAGGAAATCAAGATCGCCCTCTCTACCGCCTGGCGGATCAAGACGAGTAACAGTGGTCGGCGGATCCAAGGGCTCGGTGGTCAGAGCGCTCCAGCCCCAATCAAAACCCGTGGCCTGGAGCCGCTGGCCTTCCGGATCGCAGGCATCCGGAGCGCCGCGGGGGATGGCCTGGTAACGGGCCGCGTCCCCGTAGATCTGGACCGTGGCTGACTTGGGCTGGACTTCCACCCGGTCAATGTCGCAGAGAGCCGCGTCTTCCTTGGTTTTGAAAGTCCAGGAATAATTATCGCCGTAATTAGTTTTGGCGAGCATGGCTCCGGAGGTTGACCTCACTCCCGACTCGCCGCCGCGGATAATCACCCGGTAATATTTGTCAGTAATCCAGGAAGCGGCCAAAGTAAAACCGCGGGTCGTTCCCCTCTCGTCAGTAGTCAGAATCACCGAAACTCCCGGCAAACCGTCCGCCTCGGCAAAGGAACTGCAGGATTCATTATTGCAGGTAAAAACCTGGATGGTGTTGTTATTCAAAGTGGCCGGTGTGATGGCTGTGTTGAAATCAGCCCCGGCCTGGGCATTAGGGCAGGCCTCATTACAGTTGGGCCAGAAGCGAATCACTTCCGGATCAAGGAAGTTGATGGCGAGTTCCCCGGTGTCGCTCTTGTTTTCGGAGGTCAGGGTGGCCCGGATGATGGCCGGGTCGTCGGGTGGAGTTTCGGCCCGAGCCGTGGCTTGCTCCTCGCAGGCCGGACGGCCGGCAATGGGGGCAATTGCCGCCTCGTTTACCGCGCTCCTTCCGTCGGCATAGGCGCTCTCCCATTCCCATTGCCAGGGATAAGTGCTGCAATCCAGGATGTTGCAGTTGGCCGCCGTGGGGTTGGCCCGGTAATTCACCGTCTCATCCTGCTCGTCGGCCAAATATTCCGCCGGGGCAACCTCGACATGATCCACGGCGCAGACCTCGGCGCTGGCTCTGGTTTTAAAAACCCAAACATAATCCCCGCCTTCTTCGCCGTCGCGATCTCCGTCGAGGAACAATCCGTCAACCGAACGCGCTCCGCCCGGCGAACCATCGGCCGCGGTGCCGTCAATGGTCACCTGGTACCAAGTGGAAGGATCCAGGGGATATCTTGGATCAAAGGTAAAGGCGTCCCCCGACGCTCCGCCGTCTGACCAAGGGCTTATGCCCACCGAGCCGGAGAGATCCTCGGCGGCGCAAGATGCCGGGTCAAATCCACCAGGCCCGCTTCCGCATTTTTTAACCGAGACAGCGGTTCGGAGCGTCGGATCATCCATGTCCGCCGTGATCCGCGCTCCAATGTCGGCATTAACGCAACCATCGGAAGTTGAGCGGAAAGGCGTGGGAGACTGGGTTAACCCCCGACAGGTGGAGTCCTCCACCACTTGAGGAACGATGGGGATAATGCCCGTGGAGAAACGGTATTGGAATCCGCCGGATGGCGCGGCCGCGGCGCAGTCGGCGCGGCAAGAGCCGTCGCCGCAGCAGGAAAGCCCGGCGCGGCAGCCGGAATCCGGCGAGCAGACCCCGACGGCAAATGGCAATCCGTTAGAGAGCTCGGCTCTGGCCCGCAGAGCCACAACCGGCCCAGAGGCGGCTCCAGCCGGAACGCGGACGCCGGAGATGGCGGCATCACTCCAGGAAATACCCAGTGGATCGGCCAGAAGCGCCTCGGTGAAGCGAACCGTGCCCGACTGACTGCCCAGTCGCTCGCCGAAAATCCGCGCTCTGGTTCCTTCCGGCCCGTTGTCCGGATCAACCAGACAGATGCCCGGCCCGGCCGGGGCGGCGTTGACCGTAAAATCAGCGGTATTCGACTCCACTCGATCGTTTCTCTGCACCTTGACCGAGTGGCTGGCCTGTTCGATCGAGGTCACCCCGTCGCGGTACTTGGCCGGCACCTTGACCGTGATGGAATCGGGTTTCCAAAAATCAAGCGAACAGGCCGAGGGAAAATCGGTGGAACCCACGGCCGTGGTCCCATCCGCTAGTTGGAAGAGCACTGTGCCGGCCACGCTCCCAAAATTTTCGCCGCGGACCGTGACATATTGCCCGGGCGGACCGGAGGCCGGGTCAATAGCCGTGATCTGCGGGAGAGTGCCGGCTTCCGGTGGGAGAAGCGTGAAATTCTTGAAATTGGAATCGAGGCCGCCGACGCGCGCCCGCAGACGTCCGGGGGTTTCAACAATCACTGGCACTGTGGGTACTACGGCCCTAATCTCCTCTGGATTCCAGGATTCCGGAGAGATTCCCGGAGCATTGGTGTCGCGTCCGGAAAAAGTGAAAACCACCCCATTAGTCCCCTGCTCGTCACCGAAATTGGTTCCGGAGAGAGTTACCCCGCCGCCGACTATCCCCTGATTGGGCGATAACCGGCAGATGCCCGGGCGAGAGATGGCGTTTATGGCGAAGTCCGGCAGATTTGGGCCGCGGCCGTCGTCGGTCGCGTCGCTCTGTCCGTTTCCCGAGATTATCATGATTGGCCCGGAAGCGGCGGCCGCGGGCACGACCACGGTGATTTCCTTGTCGCTCCAAGCTCCGCTCTCGCAGAGCCCGGCTTCCACATCATCCGCCTCGCCTTCAGCTCCCAGGAAAATCACCCGTCCTTCCGATCCGAAAAAGTCGCCGGAGACAGTGACCAGGGTCCCCGGGGCCCCATCGCCAGGGGAAACGGCATCAATCCGCGGAATGTCCACGCACACTCCTTCCCGGCAAGCGCCGGACGCGCAGTCACCGTCCCCGCTGCAGGATCCTCCGGCGCAGGAACCGCAGGACCCCCCGCAATCCACCGCGGTCTCGTCGCCATCCAAAACTCCGTTAAAACAAGCGGCAGGTCGGACCACTACCGGCACAGACCCGGAAAAGGCTTGGTTGGCATCAACATCCGCGGCCCGGGCCGAGAGCGAGTGGCCGCCGGTTGCGACATCCGTCGTGTCCCAGTCCTCGGTGGCGATAAAATCAGGGGCAACCCCGGCCGGAGCCGCGGTGGCTGCCACGCTTCCGTCGGCGGAAATCTCCACCAGCGAAATTCCGGCGTCATCCACGGCATGAACCTGCACCGGCACGAGCGAATCGGCTGGAACAGACTGGCCGGGATCAGGCGAGAGGATCTCAACTAGCGACGGCGGTGAGACGTCCACTAGCGAACCGGTGCGGAACTGAGCGCTGCAGTTGGGGGCCAGCCCGCCGCAAAGCAGACTTCGGCCGTCGGCGCTCCTGATACCCGAAGTGACGGTCACTGTAAACTGGGTGTCGGCATCAAAACAGAATCGATCGACATTGGGATCGGGACAAGGAGCCGAGGAAGTGAACTCAATGACTGTTCCCGAAGCGCTGATGGTTCCATTGACAGTGCCGCCTGGGCCGGCCACGCTTAGATTCCCGGGCACCGAGGCGCCATCCACAGCCCGTGAGACAATCACCCGGACCGTGACATTGCGGATGGGAACGTCGCCGGATGGCGAAAAAGAGCGAACATAGAAAGCATCGGAGGGCAAACCAGCTCCCGGTCCGCCTCCGCCGCCCGGTCCGCCGCCGCCCGGCCCCACTCCGGTGGTGGCCTCGACCAAGCTCGAGATGACGAATTGAGCAATGGCAAAGGCCGAGAGCATGATGGCCAGTCCGATCACCGCCGAAGTCAAAACCTTTTTGGCCTTTTCCACCTTTTCCTCATTGCCGGCGGCTGTCATCCACAAGAACCCGCCGTAAAGGATAAGCACCACGGCAACAATACCCAGAAGCCCGAAGAAGTTGCGGATGATTCGGGCGGCGACGATCCGGACATCGGTAGTGGCCAATCCAATGGCCTCCCCCACCTCGGGGGTCAGCCCAAGATTGACCTGAGCCAAAACTTCCGGCGCAAACATAAAGCCAGCGATGCCCAGCATCGCGATTCCAGAGATCAATGCTCGCCACCGGCTATTTTTCATTTGGCATTTTTAATTTCTTACGGTCCGCCGCAGATAGGCGCTCCACCGGCAAATTCGCAGGCCGTATCGCAGGGAATTCCGTTGCAGCAATATGGCCTGCCGGCCAAGGACTCGGGCGTGCAGCCGGCGGCCGCGGCAGTCGAAGCCGCGCCGGGATAAAAGCAGTTCTGAAGAACATCAGTAACTTTGGAAGAAATGTTGGGAATGTAATTGGTCTCGGGCAGGAACAGACAGTGGTTGATAACGGCCTGGCTCCGTACCGGCACCACTCCCGCGCCTGCAGGCACCCCTGTCTCGTCCAAATGATCTCCAGTCAGGTAAAAACAGATATTGGGAGCAGGCACGGCCTCCATCCGGATTGACTGGGAGTTCATCCGGATTGACTGGGAGTTAAAGGAGAGCAAACTCATCAGTTTGGAAAAAGCAACAGTCACCGGCCGGTCGGGCATAACTGACCCTTCGTTGACTCCCGGGGCAATGGATTCGATAACCGGCGGAGTCAGATCGATGGCGTTCGAGGTGTTGAAAACCCAGGCGTAATTGTCAGCGTCCGGACCAGTGGCAATGCCGTCAGCGCTCCCGTCCAATGAATTTCCGGTCATGTCCGTGGCTCCGTTCGAGGGAACAATGGCCGGATCAGCGGCCGGCGGTTCTAGTCCCAAAGTGGCCGCGCGCACCACGGCCGAGATGCGCTCTCCGCCCGGCAAACAGAAGACGTCGGCTCCGCAGGAGTTAGTGCCACAGAGATCGTCGGTGACAAACTCAATGGTTCGGTAGCCGTTGCCGATGCCGAAGGAACCGCCAACAGGCCCGCCGCCGCTCTCCACTCTTAGATTCTGGAAGCCCGGGAGGTTGCCGGTCACAGTCGTCGGATCCATGGCTTCGGAAAAATTAACCTGGATGATGATGTTCCGAGGATTGGTCGAGCCGGCAAAGGGAATGACTGAAAGGACCGTGGGCGGGGTATTGTCGACAAAGGTGCCGGTCTCAAAGCCCCATTGGTACCCCTCGGCGAAACTGCCGGCAAAGGCCGGATCCCCGTCGGCTGTGAGGATCCCGGTGTCTCCGCCGGTGAGCCGCACCAGGTAGCCAACATCCTCCGAGGGGGAACCCAGGAGCGGGACCGGATCGAAAACGAAAGTTTTAAGATCAGAAGTAAAGCCCACCCGCACCTGGTCCGAGGCCAAAGGCGAGGCGCCCTGGATGTCCTGGACAACGCGCACGTTCCCATCCTCTAGCGCGGCAAAGGCCGGGGCCGTGTCGTCCGAGGTGTCAGTCGGGGTTCCCCCGTCGTCGTAGCCGCGGATAAAGCTCGAAATCAGCATCGGTTCTTTGAAGGTGACCGTGATCCGCGTGTTGCGAGGAATGTTGGTCGCGTCGCGGGGCGGGTAATGGGCTTCGATGATGCCGTTCCCCAGCGCGCCGGAGAGAGGCACCGGAGCCGCGCCCATTCCGCCTCCCGGTCCTCTTCCGCCTCCTCCGGTAGTGGCCTCAATCAAACTGTTGATGACGAACTGGGCGATGGCCACGGCCGAGAGCATGATGGCCAGTCCGATGACCGCGTTAACCAGAATCCGTTTGGCCTTGTCGATCTTTTCCACCTCGCCCTGGGAAGTCATCCACAGGAACCCGCCGTATAGAATAAGCACCACGGCAATAATGCCCAAAAGCCCGAAAAAGGACTGGATAATGCGGGCCACGATGATGCGGATGTCGGTGGTGGCCAGACCGATTTCGCCTCCGATTTCCGGAGTCAGCCCCAAGTTGACCTGAGCCGCGGCCGGCCCGACAACGAAAAAGACCGCCAATAAAACTCCGACAAGGAGAGCGGTCTTTTTGATCGTCTCTTTTAGACGATCTTGATTTGTTTTGGTGTCAAGCATGAAACACCGAGAATAAATTGTCTTTGCTCTCTAGCTGGTTTAACCCAACGCTTCTTTTACCAACTTGGACACCAAACCGCCGTCGGCTTTGCCGCGGAGATCCTTCATCAGCGCTCCAGTCACCTGGCCAGCGTCCGACGGCCCGGCGCCGAGTTCGGCGACTTTAGAAACGACTGCCGTCCGCACTTCCTCCTCGGTCATCTGCGCCGGCAGATAGGCTGAAAGGAGCGCTATCTCGCGCTCCGCCTTTTCCGCCAAATCAGCCCTTCCTCCAGCGCGAAACTGCTCCAGGGAATCGCGAAGTTTTTTCACCTCACTGGCGATGATGGCCTGCGCTTGTTCGTCCGTCAGGGATTGTCTGGCCTCGATCTCGGCGTTTTTGAACGCGGCCCGAATCATACGCAGCGCCCCTAAGGCGAAGGCGTCTCTGGATTTCAAGGCCTGTTCGGCATCGCCGGTGATTTTCTCGGTGAGGGTCATCACCTTAACGCCGCCGCCCGCGCTGGAGGTCTTCCTCTTTCAATTTCCCGGACCGCAACAGATAATCGCGCGTCTTTCTTACCTTGGCGCGATGAATGGCCGAGGAACGAATCTCCCGCTTGGTCTGAGGCGACTCGTAATAACGGACCTTTTTGGCCTGAATCAGTCTTCCGGAAAGCTGAATCCGCCGACTGAAACGGCGCAGCATGCTCTCGAAGCTTTCCCCTTTTTTTCGTCGAACTTCTGCCAGAAATGTCACCTTCCTTTCTACGGGTTATTAACCAAACTTCTTATTAAAATTTATCACGCTTTACCCTCAATGGTCAAACTCCCTCCTCGGGTTTTACATTGGGGACCTCGGGGACCTCTTCCGTCACCTTGGCTTCCTCCGGCTCTTCTTCCTCGAATGGTTTGGGTGGCGGGGCGGCGGAGACAACCGGCGTGGGCAGGGAGAGTTTCTGGGTGTCCAGGCCGAGTTTTTTCCTGAGGTCGGCCGCTAATTTCTTTTCGTCAACGATTTCCTGAATGCCGGCCTCCATATCGCGGAGAATGACCGTGCCGTCCAGAATTTCCTTCTGTCCCAGGATCACCGTGTAGCGCACCCCCAAGCGATTGGCGATCTCCATCTGCTGTTTTAGGGCATCCTTGGTGAAGCTCACTGTGACCGGAATCCCGGCTTTCCGCAAAATTTCGAAAAGAACCAGGGCCTTGCGCTTGGCCGGTTCTCCCAGCTGAGCGAAGTAGACAGCCGGCTGCCAGGCGCCGGCCACAGGCAGTCCCAATTCCTTAATCCGATTAATTACCCGCTCGAGACCGATGGAAAAACCGGCCGCCGGCGTTGGCCGTCCTCCCAGAAGCTCGACCAATCCGTCGTAGCGGCCGCCGGAAGCCAGCGCTGAATGGGCGCGAGCGGTTTCCTCCTCGGTTTTGGGCAGGACTTCGAAAACAGTGCGGGTATAGTAATCCAGGCCGCGGACCAGGTGGGGATTCAGGGAGTATGGCGCGTCCGCCTCATCGAGGTAATCAACCACCTTCATGAAATGATTGCGGCAATCCTCGCAGAGATGGTCCACAATCTGCGGCGCTCCGGGACGAAGAGTGACACACTCCGGCTCCTTGCAATCAAGAAGCCGCATGGGACTCCGGGAGAGCCGAGTCTTGCAGTTTTCGCACAGCTTGCTGCGGACTCCGCGGTAGTAGGCGATTAGTTTTTCCTTGTATGGTTCGCGGCAAAAATGATCACCGATGGAGTTGAGTTCAACGGTCACCGGAACCCCCAGATCGCCGAAGTACCTGACGGCCATGAGCACCAGCTCGGCGTCGGCGATCGGCTTTCCCTCCCCCAGAATCTCAAATCCGAACTGGTGAAACTGCCGGAGCCGCCCGGCCTGCGGCCGCTCGTGGCGGAACATGGGACCCGAATACCAGAGCTTAACCGGCTGGGGAAGATTGACCATCCCGTGAGAGGTGTAGGCCCGAGAGACGGCGGCTGTGGCCTCGGGCCGAAGCGAGAGCGCCTCCCCGCCCTGATCGACGAAAGAAAACATCTCCTTCTCCACGATGTCAGTCTGTTTGCCCACTCCGCGAACGAACAGTTGAGTTTCCTCGATTATCGGCGTCTCAATCCACTCGTAACCGTAAGCCCTGGCGATGGAGATGGCTGAATCATTGGCCTGCCGCCAAAACTTCTCCTCGGTCGGAAGAAGGTCTTTCATCCCTCTCGGGGTCTGCGGCGTCGGCGCCGGACCCTTGGTCTTCTTGGGAGCGATGATCGCCGACAGTTTCTCCTTGGGCGGCGGAATTTTCTTTTTTTTGGGAGTCATGGGAGTCATAGGATTCATCGTGGCTCCGGCCTGAGTTTGCCGGAGTCATCTTGATATAACGGCGTCTCAAAAATGGAAAGTTTGTCGATTGGCCAGCCGCGAACCCACACCCGGCCGACGATGAGCTCTCTTGAAACCGGCCCGAATATCCGGGAGTCCAAGCTGGAGGCACGATTGTCGCCTAGAAGATAGTATTCGCCGGCAAGCAAAGTCACTCGCTTGTCTCCAGCGGTAATGACGCCATCGGAAAGATAGTCGTTCTCATCCAATGCCAAACCGGCGAAATTTTCCCCGTTAATGACGGTGACCTGGCCGCGCGATACGACCACCGTCTCGCCCGGCAGACCGATGACTCGTTTGATGAAATACTGCCGCGGATCTCGCGGGTAGCGAAAGACGACTATGTCGCCGCGTTCCGGCTCGCGGAAGCGGTAAGAAAGTTCGTCGATGATCAGATACTCGTGGTCGTAAAAGTTCGGCTCCATCGACGCCCCTTTGACGTAGAACGGCTGGATCAGGAAGTAGCGAATGGGCAGGATGATGGCCAATGAAATAACCACGACCCGGATCATCTCGGCCAGATAGCCGGCGACCAGTCGGCCGGTTGATTTGTCGCTGGTGTTGTTCATGTAAAAATGACCCCGCCACGCGGGGCAGAATATCCACATAATATCTTCTATTCGCCCCTCCGTCAAACCCCCGATTATTGCCCGGGAGGCTGATTTGTGCTACAGTTGGCCCGTTCGGACGTATAGCTCAGCTGGTTAGAGCGCTGTCCTCACACGACAGAGGTCCCTGGTTCGAATCCAGGTGCGTCCACCAAAATCCCGCCCATTCAAGGCGGGATTTTGATTTAATCGTGGCCAAGAGTAAGATGCTCCTCTATAATGAGACTGTAGAAGAACTCGCTTTCGCCTGTCTGCCGGCAGGCAGGAACAGCGTGATCGCAGCAGAAATGGAGTTTTTCTACAGTCTCATAATAGGAAGAAGCCTATGGACGACCTCCCCAAAGTAAATCTGCTCGACCCTAGAGAGGTTCCGCCTGAGGTCCGCACTCGCCGCCGGAAGCGGCGTTGGGCGGCTCTTTCTGTGATCAGCGGGCTGGCCCTCTGGCAGGGGATCTCTGGCGGGCTAGGATCCGTTGCCCCGAACGAGACCGTTGACGCTTTCTCGCCCCTGGCCTTAATCAGCAGGGTCGGCCAGATCATGGTCAAAGCCGAGAAATCACTGGTGGGCGAAGGCGACGACCGGGTCAACATTCTTCTTTTGGGCATGGGCGGGGCAGGCCACAACGGGCCGTATCTCACCGACACCATCATTCTCTCTTCGATCAAACCCTCGACCAATCGGGCGGCGCTCTTGTCCATTCCCCGCGATCTCTTGGTTGACATCCCGGGGTACGGCTGGCGAAAAATCAACAATGCCAACGCCTTTGCCGAAGCGGACAAGCCGGGCAGCGGCGGAGACGCGGCGCGGCGCGCGGTGGAAGGCGCCTTCGGCGTTCCGGTCCCCTATTTTGTCCGGGTGGACTTCGCCGGCTTCCGCAAACTGATTGATGATCTGGGCGGCGTCTCCATCAATGTCGAACGATCCTTCAGTGATTCCTACTTTCCAACCAACGACGATCTGACCCAAACGGTCCGCTTTGATGCCGGACTGCAGACCATGGATGGCCAACGAGCCTTGATCTACGCCAGGAGCCGCCATGGCTCGAACGGCGAAGGATCGGATTTCGCCCGCGCCAGGCGACAGCAAAAGGTGCTCCTGGCTCTCCGCGACAAAATGCTTTCGGCCGGAACCCTGACCAATCCGCGAAAAATCAAGAGCATCATTGACGCCCTGTCCAAACACGTGGCCACCAACATAGATTTCCGGGAAATCATCCGCCTGGTGGATCTGGCCCGAGAATTGGATTCTGACAAAATAGTTCATCGCGTCCTGGATGATGCTCCCGGCGGACCGCTCGTCGCTACCAATTACGACGGCGCCTTCGTTCTCCAGCCGTCCGACGGGACCGGTGAAATATTGAAAAGCATCGCCCGCTCGATTCTTGACACCCGGGCCATCGCCGGACAAGAAGAAACGCCGCGCCTTGAAATCCAGAACGGCACTTCCATCGAAGGTCTGGCCTACCGCACTTCTCTGACCCTCCGCGAGCGCGGCTACCAGGTCGTGGCCTACGGCAACGCGGCCCGACGCGATTACCAGCGAAGCGTCGTCTACGATCTGACTTCCGGCGCCAAGAAGAAAGAGCTGAAAATCCTGGCCGATCTGCTTGATGCCGAGGCGGCGGCCACCATCCCCGATTGGCTTTCAGTATCGAACTCCGTTCGACCCGACTTCCTGATCATTTTGGGAAAATCTCAGGATTCGTCGTCGGAATAAGGAAACCTTTCACATGAAAACACAGCTGCCAAAACTGGGACCGGCAATAGTCCTCGTCGGACGGACAAATGTCGGCAAATCCCTGCTCTTCAATCGCATCCTCGAAGAATCTAAGGCCCTGGTTTCGCCGCTCCCCGGAACGACCCGCGACCGGAATTTCGGAACCACGACCTGGAGAGGCGTAACCTTAACTCTGGTGGATACCGGTGGACTGGATATTTCTCCCGAGTCGGATATCGAGGTAAATGTCATTCGCCAGGCGGAGCTGGCCATGGGCGAGGCCGACCTCATTCTTCTGATCATCGACCTGCAAACCGGCCCCTTGCCGCAGGACGCCTTACTGGCCAAGACGCTCCACCGGCGGAAAGGCGCATCGATAATTTTGGTCGGTAACAAAGCCGACAACCCTCGATTCCGCCGCAAGGCCGGCGACCGAGATTGGCTCCGTTTGGGGATGGGGGCGCCACTCGCGGTTTCCGCCTCCAACGGTTCGGGCGTCGGCGACTTGCTTGATCTGGTTGTTTCTCGTTTTCCAGAAGTCGCCACGAGCCACCCCGGCGAGGCTGCAAAAATCGCCATCGTCGGCAAGCCCAACGTTGGGAAATCGTCGCTCCTAAACTCTCTTTTGGGAGAAGAGCGGGCCATCGTCTCCTCCATCGCCGGTACCACCCGAGAACCGGCCGACACGCTGGTGATCAAAGACGAAAAGCCCTTCATTCTGGTCGACACCGTGGGCATCCGGCGCAGGGCACGGGTCGCTCCCGGCCTGGAGAGATCCGGGGTGGAGCGCTCCTTTCTGGCTATGGAACGGGCCGAAGTGGTTTTCTTCGTCCTCGACGTCTCGAAAGAGGTGACCATGCAGGACCGGGCGTTGGGAGAGCTTATCCAGGAATCGATGAGGGCAGTGGTTGTCGTAGCCAACAAATGGGATCTGGTCCCCGGAAAAACATCAGAAACCATGCTGCGCGCGGAAGAAAATCTTTCCCTGAGCTTGCCCCATCTTTCCTTCGCTCCTATCCGCTTTGTCTCGGCCAAAACCGGCGAGAGAGTTAGCGCGCTCTACGACGACGCCCTGGCCGCCAAATCCCGCTGGGAGAACGCCATTGACGCCAAGACACTCGACTCCTTTTTCCGCCAGGCCCTGTCCCGCCAAAAACCGCGGGCCGGCCGCGGGGTCAGGCATCCCTACATCTATTCCATGAAACAGGTTGACACCCGACCGCCGACCTTCCTTCTGGCGGTGCGGGGAGAGAAAACGACACTGCATCCTTCGTACCTTTCCTATCTTGAAAACCGGCTGCGCGAACAATTTGACCTGGTCGGCACGCCCGTGAGAATACTGGCCAAGGCAGTCAAGCCGCCGAAACGTTAAAACTAATATGAAACTCATCGTAGGTCTGGGAAACCCCGGACGCGAATATGACAGCACTCGGCACAACGTCGGGTTTGAAGTCGTCGAATCTCTGCGGCAAGTGCTGGCGTCTGATTCTCGCTGGACGGCGGCCAAAAAATTCAAAGCCGAAACGGTTAAGGCACGCATCGAAGGTGAAGAGGTTGTCCTCGTGAGGCCGACGACTTTCATGAACCTCTCCGGAGAGGCCGTCGGCGCGGCGGCCAGGTTTTGGAAGCTGGCTCCGGCCGACATCTGGACCATCCACGACGATCTCGATCTGTCTCTGGGGACTCTGCGCATCGTCGCCGGCGCATCCAGCGCCGGTCACAAAGGCGTTCAATCCGTTATCGAAGCTGTGAAGAGCAGTAATTTTCCCCGATTCCGACTGGGCATTGCCCCCGATGGACCGAGGTCGGCGCCGACCGAGGTTTTCGTGCTCGACAGATTCACCAAAACCGAACGCAAGCGCATTGATCAAGCGGTAAGCCGCGCCACCCAAGCCGTGATCCATGCCCTGCGCGACGGCATAGCGGATGCCATGTCCGAGTACAACAAAAAAAATCCGAGCTGATTTTTCCACCAATGATCTTCTCCTCGGATTCCGCCACTCCACTGCCGACCGCCGCTTCCGTCAATGATTCGCGGGATGCCGCTTTCTGGGCGGCTATTTCCCGCTTCGGAAAATTCGGACCCAAACGATGGATGAAACTAATCCGTGCCTTCCCGACCATGGAGGAGGTTTGGCGGGCATCGGCTCCGCAAATCGCCGGAGCCGGCATTGAACCGGCGCTCTCCGCTGAATTTGCCGCCTTTCGCGCCCGCTGCAATCCTGAAACCGAACTCGAAGAAACCCGCTCCGCCGGAATCAGTCTTCTGGCCCTCGGCGACGCGAACTATCCCAAACTTCTGACTCAGATCTTCGACCCGCCGCCGCTCCTCTTTGTCCGGGGAAAAATGAACGAACCCGAGGAGCTGACCTTAGCCGTGGTCGGCACCCGCCGGATCACGCCCTACGGCCGGCAGGTCACTCCGGAGATGGTCGCGCCCCTGGCCCGTTCGGGTCTCACTATCGTCTCCGGACTGGCGCTCGGAGTGGATTCCTTAGCTCACGAAACGGCGCTGGCGGCCGGTGGCAGGACCGTGGCCGTGCTTGGTTCGGGAATAGACGACGCCTCGCTCTATCCTTCGTCAAACCGCTATCTGGCCAAAAAAATTCTGGATGCCGGCGGCGCCGTAATCTCGGAGTTCCCCATCGGTTCGATTGCCTTCAAGAGCAACTTTCCCTTCCGCAACCGGGTGATCAGCGGCTTGTCGCTGGGAGTTCTGGTCATTGAGGCGGCCGACGATTCCGGATCGCTGATTACCGCCCGCTCGGCGCTCGAGCAAAACCGCGAGGTCTTTGCCGTGCCCGGAGACGTAACCCGAGAAACCTCGGCTGGGCCTAATAACCTGATAAAGATGGGCGCCAGACCGGTGACCGAGGCCAACGATGTGCTCGACGCCTTGTCGCTCGACCGCCTGCCGGAAATGCTCGAGGTCCGGGCGATTCATCCTGACACCAAGGAAGAGGCAGCCCTTCTCCCCCATCTCTCGCGCGAGCCGATTCATGTCGATGCCCTGGCCCGCACCGCCGGACTCCCCATATCAACGGTTACCGCCTCGCTCACGCTGATGGAAATGAAAGGCAAAATCCGCTCGCTTCCCGGGATGCACTATGTAATTGCCAGATGACGCCTCGAGGTGCGTCAAAAGTGCGTCAACACTTGACAGTCGAGACCGCAGACCGTATGTTGCTACAGTTTCACTTTGAAACCATTACGAACTACAAATGAGTACCAATGTACGAATCATTCTTCGTACATTCGTAAAAGTTCGTAGTTCGTAATGGTTATCCTCATGGCAAAAAACCTGGTCATCGTAGAGTCGCCGACCAAGGCGAAAACAATTTCACGTTTCCTCGGTAAGGACTTTCTGGTGAAGTCCTCGTTTGGTCATATCCGGGATCTTCCCAAGAGCGATCTGGGGATCGACCTTGAACACGATTTCACTCCCCGCTACGTCATCCCGACTAAGAGCAAAAAAACCTCGAATGAGCTCAAAAAAGCGGCAAAAGAAGCGAAAACCATCTACTTCGCCACTGACGAAGACCGCGAGGGCGAGGCCATCTCCTGGCATCTCTCCGAGATCCTCGGCACGGATCCGGCGCGTGTGAAACGCATCACCTTCCACGAGATTACCAAAGAGGCAATCGACGGAGCGTTCAAAAAACCCCGGTCCATCGACCTGCGCATGGTAGACGCCCAGCAGGCGCGCAGAATCCTCGACCGGCTGGTGGGCTACAAACTCTCGCCGTTCCTGTGGCGCAAGGTGGCCCGCGGGCTTTCAGCCGGACGCGTGCAGTCAGTGGCCGTGCGCCTCATTGTGGAACGCGAACGGGAGGTCCAGACGTTCGTCAAACAAGAATACTGGACGATCGAGGCCACTTTCAAAACTCCGGATGGAAACGCCTTTACCGCCAAACTCCACGCGGTCGATGGTCATACGCTGGAAAAACTTTTCATCGCCTCCTCGGATCAGGCGGAAGGCCTGGTCCACGACCTGAAAAAAGGAGCCTTCAGCGCGGCTCGCGTCGAACGGAAGACAATCCGGCGCACTCCCCCGCCACCCTACATCACCTCTACTCTTCAGCAAGACGGCAACCGCAAGCTTGGGTTTAGCGCCAAGCAGACCATGATGTTTGCTCAACGACTCTACGAAGGCGTGGACGTTCCCGGCGAAGGATCCGTGGGCCTCATCACCTACATGAGAACCGATTCAGTGAATCTGTCGGAGAAATTCCTAACCGAGGCCGCGGAGCATCTCGCGCAAGCGCTCGGCAATGAGTACGCCCTCCCTTCGCCGCGGCGTTTCACTACCAAATCGAAACTCGCCCAGGAAGCGCACGAGGCCATCCGTCCCACCGAAGCGCGCCGCGCACCCGACGCGCTCAAGGATGTCCTGGACCCGGACCAATGGAAACTCTATGACCTGGTCTGGCGCCGGGCCATGGCCTCGCAAATGCCTGAGGCAGAACTTGAAGCGACCACTGTGGACGTCCAAAGCGCAAAAACAAAGGCAAGCTACCTGCTGCGCGCCACCGGATCAGTCCTGAAGTTCCCCGGCTTCCTGGCAATCACGCCCGAGGGCCAGAAAGACACGCTCCTGCCGAAAGTCGAGGAAAACGACGCGCTGACCCTCGAGTCCGTCGAACCGAAACAGCATTTCACCGAACCGCCTCCACGGTATTCCGACGCCTCACTGGTCAAAGCGCTAGAAGAACATGGAATTGGGCGCCCATCAACCTACGCGCCGACCATTGCCACCATCCAGGATCGCGGATACGTGGAGCGTATCGAGGGCCGGCGCCTGAAACCGACCGAGATTGCCTTTCTGGTAAATGATCTTCTGGTCGAACATTTTCCGGAGATCGTGGATTTTCAGTTCACCGCCAAGATGGAGGAGGACCTCGACGGGATTGCCGAGGGTGAAAAAAAATGGGTGCCAGTGGTCCGCGAATTCTGGGAACCTTTCTCCGCGCTGCTGGCGAAAAAAGAGGGGGAAATCATCAAAAAAGAAATCGCCGAAGAGCCGACCGACGTGGTCTGCGACAAATGCGGAAAGCCGATGGTCATCAAAACGGGGCGATTTGGAAGATTTCTGGCTTGCACCGGTTTCCCCGACTGCCGCAACACCCGCCCGCTTGCTGAGGGCGGCAAGGAGGCCGCGGAACGGATTATTACGGAAGAGATCTGCCCTGAATGCAATAAAGAAAAACTTGAAATAGTCGAGGGACGGTATGGAAAATATCTTCGCTGCGTCAATTATCCTGACTGCAAAGGGCACAAGCCGCTTCAGAAAGGAACCGGCGTTCCTTGCCCCAAATGCGGCAAGGGAGAGATCGTGGAGAAGCGCACGCGACGCGGCAAAAATTTCTATGCCTGCAACCAATACCCCAACTGCGACTTCGCCCTGTGGTCAAAACCCGCCGGAGAAAAATGCCCCAAATGCGGCTCGCTTATTGTCTACGGCGCCAAGGGAACGCTCCGCTGTTCCAGTAAGGAGTGCGATTATTCCCAAGCGGCCGAAACCGCTTGATTATCAAACGAAAAGACCCCCACCGGGGGTCTTTTTTATTATATCTACTCCCTACACTCTACTCCCTACAACCTATCGTATGGCGGGGCGAGTGCGTGAACCCCTAAACTTGGTGATGCTAGGGTACGCCTCAATCCCCGCCGCTTTGAGTATATCAAACTACTCCCTACCCCCTATACCCTACCCCCTGTCAACAAACGAAAGCTCCCCGGCTCAAGGAACGAGAACCGAGGAGCGTTCGAGTTTTTGGGATGGGCTTGCGCCCGCCCTAGCATCACTGCCGCCCACGATAGCAAAGCCGCAAAAAAATGTCAAGGGCGTGTACGGGTGATAAAAAAAGCGCCGGGCAGAACGTTCGTCCGCTCGGCGCGCGGGGAAAAGCGCGTACCGCCCTATTCGTTTACGGCCCTGCGTGAAACGGCCGCATCCGACGCCTTGGCCGGCCCCTTGATCGGAGACTTGGCCTGCTCCCCCAGCCAATCGCATAGCTCCTCGATGTTGCGTACGACCTTGACCAGGTAGAGACCCCCGCCGGTCTCATTGATCTTCAGGCCCCCGTCGTAGTCGATGAGCACTACCCGAGAACCGATCCAAGCGGCAGACAGGTCGTTGCGGATGCTGTTGCCGATGTAGCAGACTGACTCCGACGCGACGCCGATCTCGGCGTAAGCCCGCTTGAAGAAGTCGGGGTCCGGCTTGCAGATCCCCAGTTTGTCCGAGCAGAGCACTTTCTCGAAGAAGTCTCCGATCTTGTGCTTCTCGAGCATCGGCAGGAGGTCCGCTTCATTCTGGTTGGAGGCGATGGCCAGGCGGAAACCCAATTTCTTGGCGAGCTTGAGCATCTCCCGAATGTTCCGCGGAACCTCGTAGTGGTCCGGGTCGGACAGGACCTCCTGGTGGATAGCCAGCCCCTCCTCCATGAGGACTAGTTCCTCAGAAACGCCCAACATCTCTGCGGCAATCCGCCGGTTTACTCGAGACCAATCGCGACCGTAGTCCCGGGTGGGCGGGGTTGCTTCGCGGACCCTTTTGGTGATCCGCATCAGACGCCGCGCGAACCCTTTGCTCGGTCGGAACTTGATACCCAAGCGCTTGGCTATTCGACGCAGGTGCTTAAGGAATATCTTGGCCATCATTTTCCGCCGTGAACCCTTGGCCAAGAGCAGGGTAAACATCGCATCGAAGACCATGGCCTCGATGCGGGGGCTGGTCACGATATCCATGACTTTCCTCCTTGCATCGAGACTTCTCGATGGCTTCGTTGTGTAAATGACCGCCTCTCCCCCTTGAGAGGTGGCGGTAAGGTAGCACAAGGTCGAGAAATTTGTCAACAAAGCCGACTACTAGGCCATTTTGAGCTAATTTGAGGCCGTGTTATGCTGAAAAAGACGTTATGGCTATGGAACCCCGCCTGGAAACCCTTATCGGACTGCTGCGCCATCGCGAATCGCCGGCCAACCTGGCGCTGGTTCGACGCGCCTACCAATTCGCCGAACGGGCTCACAAGGGACAAACCCGCATCACTGGTGAACCTTACTTGAACCATCCCCTGGCCACGGCCGTCCGGCTGGCGGAAATGAAGCTGGGCATCTCAGTGGTTCTGGCCGGCCTGCTCCACGATGTGCTTGAAGACACCACTCTGCCTCCCGAGGAAGTGCGCCAGGAGCTTCACAAGGAATTCGGCGACGACGTTCTGGGACTTGTCGAACGGGTCACCAAACTGGGGAAAGTCCAGTATCGGGGCATAGACCGCTATGTGGAAAATCTGCGCCGGATGTTCCTGGCCATGGCCCAAGACGTGCGGGCCATTTTCATCAAATTTGCCGACCGAGTCCACAACCTGGAAACTCTTGACGTAGTTCCTGAAACAAAACGACGCCGTATCGCTCTGGAATCGCTGGACATCTACGCCCCTATCGCCAACCGGCTGGGCATGGGTGAGATCCGCGGCCTCCTTGAGGACCACTCTTTCAAGCATGCCTACCCCAAGGAATACGCCTGGGTTACCGGACTTCTTAAAGAACGCCTCCCAAAAAAGACTCAGTATCTGGAGCGTATTCGCAAATTAACCCGTCAGGACCTAACCATGGCCGGCATAAAAATCCTGGAGATTCACGGCCGAACCAAACATCTCTACAGTCTCTACAAAAAACTTCTCACCCACGATAAGGACATCGATAAAATTCACGATCTGGCTGCCCTGCGGATCGTTGTCCCCACCGTCGGGGACTGTTACGCGGCCATGGGCATCATCCATCAGCGCTGGCATCCATTGAAAGGCCGAATCAAGGACTATATCGCTCAACCCAAACCCAACGGCTACCAGTCCCTGCACACCACGGTTTTCTGTGAAGACGGTGAGATCGTCGAAATCCAGATCCGCACCCCGGAGATGCACGAGGAAGCCGAATACGGCATCGCCGCCCACTGGCAGTACGACGAGGGCGGCAAGCGAGCCAGTCTGGCCAAGGAGAAGCTGGCTTGGGTCAAGGAGCTGGCCAAGATCCAAAGGGAAATCCAGGATTCCAGGCAATTCCTCCGCCGCCTGGAGGACATGAAAATTGACGTCTTCCACAACCACATCTTCGTTTTTACGCCCAACGGAGACGTCATTGATCTCCCCGAGGACGCCACCCCGGTGGACTTTGCCTACGCCATTCACACCGAGGTCGGCAATCACTGTTCCGGAGCGCGGATCAACGAGGTGATGTCGGCGCTCGGGACTCCTCTAAAGTCCGGGGACATGGTGGAGATCATCCTGGATAAGAACCGCAAAGGACCATCGCCCGACTGGCTCAAGTTCGTCAAAACCGGAAACGCCCGCGACAAAATAAAAGTCCACAGCAAGCAGAAGCTCGCCGATTGGCTGAAGCAGGTGCTCCCGCCGGTCAGAAAGAAGGGTTGATACTCGCAACTCGCATCATGTATCATTCGAAAAGCGGCCCTCTCGGGGCCGCCTTGTATTCCACGTTGCATGATGTTGCATGTTTCATGCCGTCAGCTTCTCGCGGAGCGCGGCTAGCTCCTCATCTGAATAGAACGCGATCTCAATCCTGCCGGTCTCCCCGCGCTTGACGATCTTCACCTTGGTTCCCAGCGCCTGCTGCAATTCTTCCTCGGCCGCCTCGAGGTTGGGGTCCTTCATTGCTCGCGGACCGCGATGACCGGATTTTCTTTCGCGCAGACGATCCTCGAGATCACGCACCGTGAGTTTTTCCGCCGCCAGGGTCTCGTAAAACTTCAACTGTTCGTCCGGAGTCTCGAATGAAGCGATAGTCCTCGCCGCTGATGCCGCGACTTTTCCGTCGCGAATGGCCAACTGAACCGTCTCGGGCAGCGTTAGAAGACGCAGCGCGTTGGCAACGACCGGGCGGCTCTTTCCGATCCGGCGAGCAACCTCTTCCTGGGTCAGGTTGTGGTCATCAATAAGTTTTCGGTAGGCCTTGGCCTCTTCGAGAGGATTTAAATCCTGCCGCTGGATGTTCTCGATAAGCGCCAGCTCCAGCTTTTCCATTTCCTTAGCGTTCCGTATGATCACGGGAACCGACGGCAGTCCCGCGAGTTTCGCGGCACGCAACCTGCGCTCGCCGGCAATGAGTTCATAACCGCCCTCTGGCCGAGAGGTGACGATAAGCGGCTGGAGAATACCGTGAGTCTTGACCGACGAAATCAGATCATCGAGCTGTTGATGACCAAACTGCTCCCGCGGCTGGTGGGGATTCGGCTGAATGTCGGAGACGGGCACATACCGCGGTCCGCCGGCCTGCCGCCCCGTTTCCGACACCGGCCCACTGGCGGCCTCCTGCTGTTTCTGCGGGATCAGTGATCCCAAACCGCGCCCAAGACCTTTCATGACCATATTTATGATTCAAAACCCAAAACCTCGCGGGCTAGGCGTTCGTAGGCCTTGGCGCCGGTTGATGCCCCATCGTACTCCATGACAGTCAAGCCATGCGACGGGGCCTCGGCCAATCGGACGTTCCGCGGCACCACCGAGCGAAAAATCTTGTTGGGGAAAAACTGATAGAGGTCGCGCATCACCGCGTCGGAAAGGGAGTTTCTTTTGTCGAACATAGTTATCACCGCGCCCATCACATCGAGGCTCGGCTTTAGATGGTCGCGCACCAAGCCGATGGTCTGAATCAGCTGTCCCAATCCTTCGAGCGCGTAATACTCGGCCTGGACGGGGATGAGCACCCGGTCGGCGGCCACCAGGCCGTTGATGGTAAGTAGTCCCAGCGACGGCGGGCAGTCGATCAAAATAATGTCGTAATCATTGCGCACTTCGAGGAGCGCGTCGTGCAGACGAAACTCGCGCCGATCAAGATTGACCAATTCCACATTGGCTCCGGCTAGGGCTTGAGTGGCTGGTACCAGCCGATAGCCCTCAATCCGAGTCGGCACGGACACCTCCCTTACGCTCGCTTCACCAAGAAGCGCCTCGTAGACGCCGCGTTCAATTTTTCGATGATCAACGCCCAGACCGGAGGTGGCATTGGCCTGCGGGTCGAGGTCGACTAGGAGCACGAATTTCCCCAGCGCCGCCAAATAGGCCCCCAGGTTCACGGCCGTTGTCGTCTTCCCCACTCCCCCTTTCTGATTAACCACCGAAATGATCTGGGCCATATCGTCATTATCCTACTACCTCACCGTGATGAGCGCAATTTCCGGGGGAATGAAAAGGCGGGCACGGGCGCCGGACTCCCCGATGCCGCTGGTGATGTAAAGAGGTATGCCCCCGATCCGGAAAAGTCCGCGGTCGACGTCTTGACCCAAGGTAGTGGGAATGCGGACCAGAGAACCAATGCCCGGCAAACGAAACTGGCCGCCGTGGGTGTGGCCGGCGAGGAGCAAATCGACCTCTCTGGAATCAAGAAGCCGCACCACGTCGGGGTTGTGGGCGATGACTATCCGCGGGATATCCGGCGGGGCACCAGAGAGAGCGGCGCCCGGGTCGGTTTTCCCGCTGCGGATGTCGGCCAGACCGGCTATGAGAACCCGGACACCACCTACCTCAATAACCTGATGCTCATTTTTTAGCACCACGGCGCCGGCCTCTCCGAGGGCGCCAGCCACTTCGGCCTCGTGCTCGTCCAGAGGCAAGTAATCCAGTTCATCCCCCAGTCCAGAGTCGTGATTCCCCAGGGCGACAAAGACGGGTATTCGGCGCGCGACTTCGGCCAGCGGCAGCAGATAGCGGGCTTCACCGGTCCGTGTCGCATCCTCGACCAGATCCCCGGCGAGCACGACGATGTCCGGCTTGATCCGGATGAGTTCCGCCGCCACTCGGCGCATGAACCTGTCCCGTTTGAAAGGGCCGAGGTGACTATCGGAGATAAGCGCGATGCGCACGGGCGCGGAGAGCGGCCGCCGACCCGTTAGTCCCACCTCCGCTCGGACCACCCGGATGATGCGCGGCTCGATGAAACTGCCGTAAACAACAAAAATGAAACCCAGCGTGCAAAGAACCGCCGCCGTCTTGGACAGCGCCTGAAACCGATGGGCGACGGAACCGCGCCGGTGCCTTCGATCCCGTTCGACAAAAAACACCCCGGCGGCGAAAACCACCAGGAGCATCAGAATCTGGATGTCGTAGTAAAGATTAAGCGTCGGTCCCATCAATTTAATAAAACTTGGATGGTATCGGTATTCTCAAATAGCGGGGGCCGGGATCTCACACGCCCCGCAGGGCGGGGCTTTTGAAACCACTCGGTTTCAATACTTCCTCTGCGGAAACCTCACGGTTTCCGACCCTTCCCTGTTCGATCCCGTCCCCAGCCTTGTGTATTCTCAAATAGCGGGGGCCGGGATCTCACACGCCCCGCAGGGCGGGACTTTTGAAACCACTCGGTTTCAATACTTCCTCCACGGAAACCTCACGGTTTCCGACCCTTCCCTGTTCGATCCCGTCCCGCTACTTGTGTATTCTCAAATAGCGGGGGCCGGGATCGAACCGGCGACCTAGGGCTTATGAGTCCCTCGCTCTAACCAACTGAGCTACCCCGCCTCACAACGACGGGATAATAACTCAGATGAACTGGTTTGACAATAACCAGCGAGCCGAGTATCCTATTCCCGCACGCCGCCGTGGTGGAATTAGCAGACCTGCCCGCCTATGCCTACGCCGGAGTGGCGGAATTGGCAGACGCGCACGACTCAAAATCGTGTGCCCATAAGGCATGAGGGTTCGATCCCCTCCTCCGGCATAGGCGTTGGCAGGCGGGCACGTCCCGCCTTTGGCGGGATGGGGGCAACCCCGTGTCGGTTCGACCCCGACCGGCGGCAATCGAGTTCTCGACTCGGCCTCCGGCCTCGCTCGAACACTAATAATTGATATTCTTCGAGCGAGCGAAGCGAGTCGAGAAGTCTGAATACAGCGGGGTAGAGCAGTCTGGCAGCTCGCCGGGCCCATAACCCGGAGGTCGCGGGTTCAAATCCCGCCCCCGCAACAGAGTCTAGAAACCATGATTGGTTTGTGAACTCTGTTGCGTGGAAATACATTGTAAAGGTACGCGGGATTTGAAGGGCGCGAGAAACCCGCCAGTGGCGGGTTGGTGCGCAGCGCCCAGGCTCGAGTCGGAGCGAGAGAAATCCCGCCCCCGCAACTTGGGGTAGAAGATAGATAATACTTGTGCCTCGGGTTGCGCGGAACGTTGTTGCGAAACACGGGATTTGAAGGGCGCGAGAACCCCGCCGGTGGCGGGGTGGTGCGCAGCGCCCAGGCTCGAGTCGGAGCGAGAGAAATCTCGCCCCCGCAACTTGGGGTAGAAGATAGATAATACTTGTGCCTCGGGTTGCGCGGATTAGATTTGCGGCTGGGATTTGAACTTATTTTTTCCTCCCATGCTTATTCTGAACCACACGGCCATCGGGGCGGTTATCGGGAAGGTATCTCCGGATCCGCTCACCGCCTTCGTCCTTGGTTTTTTGTCGCACTTCCTGGCCGACATTATCCCCCACGGCGACGCCCACCAGTACCAGGACTACAAGCGGGGCAAACACGTGCGGGTGGCGGTTTTTTGGACGGTCGTCGACGCACTGGCCTCGATCGTCGTGGCTGTTTTATTTTTCCAATCGCGCGATTTCTTTTCCAACGCCTCAGTGGCCATGGGCATTGCCGGCTCGGTTCTACCCGATGCCGTCGTCGGCTTTCACGAACTGAAGCCCAGCGCTTACACCAAGTGGTTTCACAATCTCCACTTCCGAAACCACAATTTCATCGCCCTGCGAATCCGCGACTGGACCTTCCTATCCGGCGCAACCTGGCAATTAGCATTGTTCTACTTCATCCAGCACCGGGTTTGACACCAAACTCGTAACTTGTAGCACGCAACATTCATAAAACCCGTCCCGCTAAGCGGGACGGGTTTTAGGTCTTGAAACTCAACCGCGTACGGCGGCGCGGTAGACCCCGAGCGTCTCCCGGGACGCTTTCTCCCAGGAAAAATGCGCCGCGCGCTTAAGGCCCATCCCTCTTAGCACATCGCGGCGCGATTCGTTGTGCAGGAGATCGCTTAAAACATGGGCCATCTCATCCTCGCTGCCCGGCGGAACGTACATGGCCGCCGGTCCGGCTACTTCCCGGAGAACCGGGATGTCCGAGGCAATGACCGGAACTCCAAGAGCCAGGGCCTCCAATACCGGCATTCCAAAACCTTCAAAAAATGTCGGGAAACAAAAGACGGCCGCCTGGCGCATCAGGGTGAATTTTTCACGGTGCGGAATGTAACCGATCCAACGGACCGCTCCGCGGGTCAGACGGCGGGCGGACTCGACGGTCCGCACCGTTTCCCCTTCTTTCCACCCTCGAGCGCCGGCAATGATCAAATCAAACTCTCTCGCCCGCGGATCCTTCATCCACAGCGTGAGGAAAGCGCGAACCAAGCCCGAAATATTCTTCCGCGGCTCCAGCGTTCCCAGAAACAGGATATAGGGCTTGTCCAACCGATGGCGGGCGCGCACCTCGGCCGAATCGGCCGAGTCGTCCTCACTCAAAATGTCCTCGGAAAAAATCGAGCTTCCCCGGACATCAACGCCGGGATAAATCGTCCTGATGCGGGCGGCAGGAATCCGAAAACGCTTCTCCGCATCCTCCCGCGTGGCGTCGGAGACAGCGATGATGCGCGTTGCCGACCTTACTGTTTTCGGATAGAGCACTTTGGTTGAAAGCGCCTGCTTCGGAAACCATTCCGGATGGTGATAGATGGCCAGATCGTGAATGGTAACCACCGTCCGTCCGCGATAGGCGGCAGGCATGGTGCCGGCTGGAAGATGGAAAACATCCGGTTTCTGTTTGGCGATAAAAGCCGAGAGGAGAAGATGCGAGTACACTCCCGGCAGCGCGTGACGGTACTCGTGGAACGGAAAACGCACAACCTCGACGTTCGGCGCGCCGGCGGTGTGGGCGCGAATGGCCGCATCCGTGATCCGATCGTCGAAAAAGAGGACGTACGTGTTTTCCGCGTCGATGCGGAGCAGGTTCTTCACTAAAAAATAGGTGTAGTGTCCAACACCCGCCCGCTCCCCGTAACCGGGATTCAAAATCGTTCTGCAATCAATCCCAATGCGCATACATTATGCTACTTCCAACTCCAGGTATCGAACGTCCACACCGCCAGAGACTTGGCGTCCTGGAAGCGGGCCGCGTTCGAGTCCGATCCCAGCACGACAACGATCACCGGCCGCGACTCTCCGTTCTCAAGCGACATGACGAAATGATATCCGACTCCACCGCCGAGAGATCCGGTTTTCCCCCCGATCAGTTCGTACGGCGGCTTAGCCAGGAATGAAGAGAGAAGCGCATCGGTGGAACGAATGACGCGCGTCCGGCTCCCTTTGGAATTCTTCGGCCTAACGGTGACTTGTCTGGTAGTTACCGCCTCCCGGATTCGCGGCTCAAGGAACGCCGCCTGAGCCAGTCTGGCCACCTCGCGAGCCGTGCCGACGTTGGCTGGATTCAAACCGGTCGGCTCAACAAAACTGGTGCGTTTTAACCCCAATAAGGCGGTCTTGGCGTTCATCCGGGCGACAAATTCCTCGGCGTTAAGTCCGGTAGACCTGCTCATCGCGGCCACAGCCGTGTTCGACGAGCCAACTAGCGCGATTTCAAACAGTTCCTTGGCAGTAACCGATTCCCCAGGAATAAGATATTCGACCGCCCCGCCGCGCATGTCCGAGGAAGCGATAGTCACTTCCGAATCCCAGTCAGGTTTGGATTCGACAAAAACCAGGGCCGAGGCCAGTTTGGTCAAACTGGCCACCGGAAGCAGGGCGTCTGGATCCTTGGAAAAAAGCGTCTCCCCACTCCCCGCGTCAACCACTAGCGCGCTCCTTGCCGAGATTCGCACGCCCAAGGATTCGGGGCGGATTTTTCTCGGCTGCGAGAAGCGTTCATCGGCCGTGGGAAGTCTGGCGGCCGGCGGCGGCAAAGTAGAGAATGTAACGGCACTGGCCTCGGCCGGCTCTATCAGCGAATCAAACTCCGCGCCGGGGAGAGTTAAGCCGGGCAGAAAAAGAAGCAGGGCCAGTTGCAGAAAAAGGATAAAAATCATGACGCGGTTGGCGGCGTTTCGGCTTTCTTCTCCAGGAGCTCCTGAAGATGCTTGTCCGAACGGAGCCGCTCATAGTCCGGAAGTTCTGAAATATCCCGGATGTTCAAGTAGCGCATAAAGTCCATGGAAATCCGGTAACGAGTGGCCAGTAGTTTTTTGTCCTCCTCGGCTTCAACCAGTCCGCGGATCATCAGGTTGCGCAGGATGAGCGAGCAGTTCACGCCTCGGATCTGTTCGATCTCGGGTTTCGTCACCGGCCCGCGATAGGCGATGATGGTCAGCGTCTCAAGTGAGGGCCGGGTTAGCTCGCCAGTGAATTCTTCGCGGATGAATTCCTGGACGATCTTCGCGTTCTCGCCTGACGACATCATCTGATATTCCTTCCCGGCCCGGACGAGCGAAACCCCGCCGCCGCGCTCCTTGTACCGTTTTCCAAGATCGTCCAGCGCCGTTTCGACTTTCTTGGAGTCGGAATCCAGAACCTCGGCCAGCCGTTTTACGGAGAGCGGTCGAGTGGAGACGAATAACACCGATTCGATTTTTGATGCCAGATCAGACATGGGTCGCGGTTTTGTTCAATCGTTTGATCTCGATGTCTTCGAATAGTTTCTCTTGATCCACATCCACGATCTTCTGCTTGACCAGCTCGAGAAGGGCCAGAAAGGAAACGATCACCTCGGTCTTGTTTTTGGCCTCGCGGAGCAAGCTGCTGAAACTGGCCTGGGCTCGATCAGAGAGAAGCTGGCGGATCCTAGCGATCTTATCCTGAATGGACACCGCCCGCTCCAAGGCCTGTTTAGGCAAAGCGATCACCGGTTCGAGCGCTTTGACGATCTCGCGGAATACCGCGGCCATTTTCTCGGAGGTCAGCGTCTTGGGCGGGAAAAATCCTTTCTGAAACGGAGGTTTCTCGCGAACAAATGCGAATTGTTTCTTTTTTATCTTGGCGTCAATAATCTTGGCCGCCTCGACAAACTCCTTGTACATCCGCAGCTGAACGTCCAAGGGAATCCCTTCCTCTTCGAGACCGAGATCGATCTGCGGCAAAAGAATCCTTGACTTGATGAGCAGGAGCTTAGCGGCAACCAGCAGAAAATCAGCCAGATCCTCCGAGGGAACTTTTGTCGCTTTGATGGCTCGCAGATACTGATCGGTGACGCTCGAGAGCGACACCTCCGTAATCGGCAAATCCTCCCGCTCGATTAACTGCAGGAGGAGATCAAGCGGCCCTTCGAATTTTTCCAGTTTGACGGTGATTGGCATCGTTTTACCGCTTCCCTTTTCTTCCCTTTTTCTTACCCTTTCCACTCCCCCTCTTCCTCTTCGCTTTTTGAACCTTCACCTGCAACTTCAGCCCGGCGACTTTGCCTCCGAAAACTCCAACCTTGGCCTTCTCCATTTTGTGCAAATCCTTCACTGCGACACGCAAGGATTCGGTGAGACTCCCCGCGCGGACGATCGCTTTCTTGGTGCGCAGAAGAGTCTTATCCAGCAGGAGCTCCAATTGATGCATGCCCGCAAACGGCGAAAGCGCGCCGGGTTCGATTCCCAGCTGCTTGAACACCCGTTCCGGAGCGAGCTCCACTCGCGCCGCCTTGAGCTGTTTCTTGATCTTCGCCGGATCAACGCGGTAGGAGGCCGGCACCGCGACGACATAGTACTTACCACTTTTTTTAAGCTCTGGCAGCTCAACCTTGACCAAGAGTGTTTTGGCGATTTTATTCAGCTCCTCGCCCAGGGTTTGCGCCAGATCGTAGGCGGTAAACACCTTCCGATGCGGAACCACTTCATACTTCACTTTCTTTCCATCAAGATAGGCGAGAACCTTCTTTGAAACAGACATATCATTTCTGATTATTGAAATAATCTCTGTTGTGTTCCACGGATGACGCGCACTGCCTTACGCCCGGCGGGGGTGAGTCGAACGTCATTAATATACCACCTTTTCGGGGTCCTGACCCCGTAACCAACCAACAGTCCGCGATCAATGAGCCGCTCCAGGGCCTTAGTGACGGCGTCCACCTGATCCTTGTGCGACGGCTTTTTCTTGGTTTCGTAATAGTAGATCATCCGCCTTCGGTTGCACCGCCCGCCGGCTCCACGGCAGGCTACCAGGATGTACTTCTGCAGATCCGAGAACCGCATACTCACCCTAATTTCCTCTTTTCCCTGCCCTGAGCCGAGCCTGCCTGTCCGGTAGGCAGGTCGAAGGGTTCCCCTTTTTATCCTTGATGATCTGAATGTGCACCTCGCGGAGCTGGGAGGCCGACACTTCGGATGGCGCGCCCATTAGAAGGTCGCGGGCGTCCCCGGTCTTGGGAAAAGCGATGA
>Ga0209542_10004582_pt1 | contig 28268 bp, 47 predicted proteins | sample RifCSPhighO2_01_FD_184028 | JGI IMG/M metagenome (GOLD analysis project Ga0209542, IMG submission 184028) | Soil microbial communities from Rifle, Colorado - Rifle CSP2_plank highO2_0.1 (SPAdes) (version 2) | ecosystem: Environmental > Terrestrial > Deep subsurface > Rock core/Sediment ...
CCATTTGGGCGAGCCCGTAGATGCCCAAGTATGGCACGGTAATAATGGGAATCGCAGGAATATTGCCCACAAGTTCTGCGTCCATCAATTCTGAAACTACTTTATCAAAGCTATTTTCAAAAACGCCCTTAATCTGCTCCGGGCAAGTCGGCTGTTTAAGAAGATAATTCAATTCCAATTCAACCGCCTTTTCAAGTTTTTCAACCTTTCTTTTTACCGTGCTCGTCATTTAATAACCTCCTTTTTGTCACATTTTTCTATGGTTAAGGTAGCAAATTAATATTGGCTTGTCAACACCTCGGCGCCATCGCAAAGAACCACCGCTGTATGCTCAAAATGCGCGGCGCGGGAACCGTCGCAAGTTGCCCATGTCCAGCGGTTGACGATTAAGTCGCATTTGTTATGGTTATGTTATGGAAGTAATCACCGATTTTCTAACGGATTCTGCAAAAATAGTGTTCGGGTCGGCAGTGATCGGATTCTTTATTCCCGGCATTGTGGGGCCAATTTCATCCAATGTGTTTATTGGCGGCACAATCGCCACATTTACGCTTCTATTTTTTGCGGTCGCATTATCAACAATAAAACGCACAAAATCGTGAACCCAATTATCGCATATATAGGAGTAGTAATTATGGGACTAATACTGTTTTTTATAGGCATAAGATTAAGCAAGCAACACAAGCAACCATGAGTACCGACACAATGCTTTACATAATTTTCGGCGTATTAGTCATTTTCTCTTTTGCCGTAGCCTATTATTACGGCCGCCAATAAGTTCTTAAAAAAGAAAAAAGCGGCCTATTGCCGCTCTTACTAGTCTTTTCTCATAGCATCAAAAGCTTGCGGTAAATATTGCGGCCAAGTTTCGGGCATCGAAAACGCATAAAAAGCTACCACTTCAAAAATCACTATAAATAATCCTAACTTCATTAGCCAGTCTTGATTAAAATAAATCCCAAGTGCAAATATTGTGATAGTAACCGCTCCAATAACCGTCATCACAAGAAATACTTTTAAGGTCTTCAAACAAATCACCCCCCCTCTTTCTTAATTTTTCTAACATTAAGCTAGCGCATGTCTAAATCCTTGTCAACACCTCAGTGCCGTCTTTGGTAACAACTACTGTATGCTCAAAATGCGCGGCGCGGGAGCCGTCGCGGGTAAGCCATGTCCAGCAGCATTTAATCAAAATCCTCTTGTTTCAAATTAGATTGACGCAAAACGGAACGAAAAGTTCCAATCGGAATTTCTTTCTTGCCAGCTGGCACTATCACAGTGAGCACTTTATCGTTGCACTTTCTAAATTTCATGTGACTTCCTCTTTGAGAAACAAAAACAAAGCCCTTACTGTAAAGGACTTTAATAACATGCTCCGAAGCAAAAAGTTTAGGCATACTGAAGCTCGCGCCTTACAATTTCAGGTTGTTCGATTTTTGACAAAGAAATCATATCGGCATCCTCGAAATAAAGCGCCAGAGCTTCCTCTAAATTTTTAAGAGCTGATTGTTTGGTACGGCCAAAACTGGAAACGTCGACATTTAAGCACTGAGCAACATAATATTTGCCCTCTTTCCAAACCACGTTTTGTAGATCAATTCTTTTCATAAAGTAATAATAGCAAAACCCAAAGCGATAGTCAACAAAAAAGCGGCCTATTGAGCCGCTCAAATCTTTTTCTAATCATTAACAATCTATGTATGGATCTTTGTCTTCGTCCCTAGGGTCGAAAACAGTTAAGCATTCCGTATCTATTTTCAACTCAATCCCACCAGGCAAGTCACGAGCAATCTTAATTTCGTGGTCGTTTACAATGGTTAGTTTGATGTCGTCAGGCAACTTGATCACAATGGGGTTTTTAACCACCTTGAACTCCATTTGCAACATATCGCACATCCTCCTTTCTTACTCAAATCTTACTCAAAGATAGCGCATCGCTAAACCATTGTCAATATCTCCGCGCCGGTTCTGGTTACGACAATCGTGTGCTCAAAATGGGCGGCGCGGGAGCCGTCGCGAGTCAGCCAAGTCCAGCCGTCAGAAGCAAGTTTGACTTTTGGGTTGCCTTCGGTTGCCATCGGCTCCAAAGCGATTAACATTCCCTCTACAAGTTCGGGGCCAGTTCCTTTTTTTCCAAAATTCGGGACTTCCGGGTCTTCGTGGACAGCGCGTCCTACACCATGCCCTACAAGTTCGCGCACAACACCAAACCCTTCTTTTTCTAAATATTTTTGAATAGCGTAGCCGATATCTCCAGCATGTGCCCCCGCGCGAACTTGAGCAATGCCGACTTCCAAAGATTTTTTTGTTGCGTTAATTAAACGCCTGCCGCGCTCCTCAACGCCGTCCGGGAAGAAGTCCGACTTCTTTGGGGTCTTGAAGTCGGACTTCGAGGAGGGCAGCGTTCCTCCGCGCGGCACCAAAACCGTCATCGCAGTATCCGTATACAACCCATCTTCGGACGGCCACCGCATCCCTATATCCAATCCAACGATATCTCCAGATTTCAAAACCCTGTCTGTCGGCAAGCCGTGCACAACTTCATCATTTATTGAAACGCAGAGCGAGCCGGGGTACGGCATAGGCGCGCCCTTAACTTTGTATCCTTTAAACGAAGGCGCGCCGCCGGCTTTTAAGATCAGCTTCTCCGCCAAGTCATCCAACTCCCGCGCAGAAACTCCGGCAATCGCATAGTGCGCCGCCTCATTTAAAACAGCGGCAAGTTTCTTGCCGCCTTCACGTAAAATTTCCAGCTCTTTTTGATTTTTAATTATCATTTTCCAAACCCACTTCTTTTACAATATCTTCGTGCACTTTTTCTATTGTCTGCTCTCCGTTGATCTTTAGCAGTTTGCTTTTGCTTTCTTGCTGATAATACTCAACAGCGCCGGTTACGTAAGTTTCATAATAAGACAAGCGGTTTTGGATTTTATCAGGCGTGTCATCGGTGCGTCCGCGCCCAAGCATATGATCGTAGGCCCACTTTGAACTTACATCCAGCCAGATTACGAACGCCGGCTGTCGCTTGTAAAACATCAAGGCTTCATCAATCGTCGCCGCCTCAAATTTCGTGCGCGGAGACCCGTCGAGAATGACATGATTATCTTTGCGCATGCCGTGAATAAACTCTTTCGCCCAACACCAAATCGCAAGAAAATCAGGAGCTTTTGCGCCCGCTTTCATAACGTCCACATCAACCAAGCAGCCGGTAAGAAGTTCTGGATGCTTCGTAAGCTCGCGGAGATGTTCGCCGGTATAGATGTAAAAAACGCTTCCGGCGCCGTATTTCTCTTCAAGTTTTTTTTGAAGCAGCTTAGCTTGCGTTCCTTTCCCGCAGCCCGATCTCCCAATAAAAATAATATTGTAGCAATCGTTATTCATCTCGTCCTCATTTTAACACGATCTAATTATATATTAGCAATCTACTCATAGGCGCGCAAGGAAAGCTGGCCCTCAACCTGCTTGGCCGTTTCCAAAACAACGGAAACGACAATAAGCAATGCAGTGCCTCCTATAGTAAGCGTGGCGATGCCGGAGAACGCCTGCACAAGAATCGGAAGCACTGCAACCGCGCCTAAAAATAGCGCTCCGACAAAGGTTATGCGGGTAACAATTTTGCTTAAAAATTCGGCGGTGGACGCGCCCGGGCGGATTCCCGGCACAAAAGCGCCGCCCTGCTGAAGATTTTTAGATACAGCCTGCGGATCAAAAGTTACTGCGGTGTAAAAATAAGTAAATAGAAAAACCAGAATAAAATAAGCCGCGGCGTAAACCCAAGAACTTCCCAAAAAATTAATCACGAAAGACGCAGCTGCGCGCAAAATCGCGTTTCCAGAAGCAGCAAAAAAGTTGGCGACCATTTGAGGCAAAAGAAGTATGGAAAGGGCAAAAATAATTGGGATTACCCCAGCCTGATTAACTTTTAGAGGCAAATAAGTAGTCGTGCCGCCGTACATTCTCATGCCGCGCACTCTTTTTGCGTAATAAACAGGAATTGGCCGGTCGCCCTCGGAAATATAGACAACCGCAGCGACAGTAACTACCGCAATCACAAAAAATGCCGCAAGAGTGGGCAACTGCGAAGGATCGAAGGCTACAAAGGTTTGCCTTAAATCAGAAGGAAAGCGCGCAACAATACCAGCAAAAATCAAAAGAGAAACGCCGTTACCGATTCCGTACTCGGAAATCAGCTCTCCAATCCACATAAGCAAAATTGAGCCGGCGGCAACGACAATCATGTTGCCGAATTTTTCATAAAAAGTTAAAAACTGCAAAATTCCCTGCCGCTCCAAAATCGTAAGCAACCCAAAACCCTGCACGAGCGCCAGCGGCGCAGTAAGCAAGCGCGAATATTGGTTAAATTTCTGGCGGCCAGCCTCCCCCTCTTCTTGTTGCAGTTCTTTTAAAGCCGGTATGAGCATGGTAAGCAACTGCATAATGATGGATGCGGTAATATAAGGACCTACGCCGAGCATCATAATGGAAAGATTTCCAAGAGCGCCGCCGGAGAAAAGGTTTAAAAGCCCGAAAAATTGGTTTGCCTCAAAAAACTGTCGGAGCCTTTCTGCATCAATCCCAGGAATTGGAATTGCGGAAATCAATCGGAAAACCGCCAAAAAACCCAGAACATACAAAAATTTTCTGCGCAAATCAACATCCTTTAAAATGAGTTTAATTTTTTCCAACATATCTTTTTGCATTTTTTTTGGCATATCCGCGCCTGAATTTATAGCCGCGGCGCTTGTGGATCTTTTTTATAATATCACGAATCTGCGGCCTGATCCTCCTGCCAGCCCTCGCTTTCTGCCCCTTAATTCCCCTGCCTGAAAAAGACCCGCGCTTCCCCCCGCGGCCAATGCGTTTGTGTTTTCTATGACCAGATTTTTGTAAATTATGCGCTTGCATAATACGACAGATTGTAGCCGAAAACGTTTCAAAAATAAAGCCCTTGACAAGCAATCTTTAATTTGCTACAATGGGGACAGAAAAAATAAACCTAAAGGAGGGTCGGAAAATGGACTTGTTTTGGGCGTTTTTGTTCTTTTTTATCGCGGTTACGTGGACAACCATTGCAACCCATAAAGCCGTCGTGGGCAATAAAAATGAAAAGGTCGCCGCCGCAATGGTTGGTGTAATGGTGATCGCGACATCTTTAGTATTGTTTTATTTCACATCCCACGGTGCCTTTAGCGAGGGAGGAGCGGCAAGCCTGAAAACCAACACCGCCTATACCGTATCTAACGCCTTCACGGGCGCGGTAGGCGAGGTTGTGCTGGAACTGCGCACGAAGTGGACAATCGCCGGCGAGAGATATTTCTACCTCGTGCCCTGTCCGTCTCTCCGCGACGGATGCCCGGAGAAGTGGCCGAGTGTATTCACAACAATTAAGGATGGCGAAACACTGATCATCGTCCCGCTAAGCCCCGTAATTACGGGGGAGAAGGACTGAAGGGTTTTTGCGCGAAGCGCACCGGAACGGCTGATTCATCAGCCGTTCTTTTTTTCTTTCAACTGTTTCAGCGCCTCCAGAGCGGCGCGGATGTTGGTAAGTTTACTCGTTGCTGCTTCGCATTCTAATCCGGTGTGGAGAAAAAACAACGATTGAACGGCGCAAATCTTTGGTGACAATTTCGTCTAGCGTTTTTATTTTGCGCAAATTTAAAAATTTCTTCGTCAGAGTGACCACGAAGTCCCACATCTCTGGTATCATAAACTTCGTAACCTTTCTCGCGAAGAAGTGGCGCTAACGACCTCGGCAAATCCTCATCAATAATAGCCCTCATACATAAGCAAGTTTTTCTTCCGCAACCAAACTAGCCGCATAGCGAAGCGCGGCCAAAATCTGCTCTTTTGTAAGCTCGTATTCTGCCATAATTTCTTCAAATGTCATGCCTCCAGCAACTTTTCCCACAACCAAATCAACAGGCACTCTTGTTCCTTTAATAATCGGCTTCCCAAATTTCACATCGGGGTTTAAAACTATGCCATCTGCTATTTCTTTTACCATAAATCTATTATAACAAACTATTTTCTCTCTTTCAACTGCTTCAACGCCTCCATTGCGGCGAGGGCGTTGGTTAGTTTGTTTTTTGTGTGCGAGAGAATTTTGGCGCTGGCGTTTTTAACTCCGGCCAAAGCCAGCACCACACGCGCCGCTCCGCCGGCTGCCAAGCCCTTGCCAGCTTTGCCCGGTTTTAAAATTATCCGCGCACTGCCGAATTTAGAATAAACTTCATGCGGTATGGATTGGTCTTTGGTCAGCGGAACGAAAAGCATATTTTTTCTTGCTTTTCTCGCAGCTTTTTCAATAGCCTGCGAAGTATCCGCCGCCTTGCCCAAACCAAAACCGACTTTCCCTTTTTGGTCGCCCAAAACCACCGCGGCGCGAAATGTGAAACGACGCCCACCAGCCATGACTCTGGCCACACGCCGAAGGTCTATTAATTTCTGCTCGTATTCGCTTTTTTGTCTTGGTGGTCTTGCCATAATTAAAATTTTAATCCGCCTTCGCGCGCGCCGTCAGCAATTTTTTTAACACGTCCGTGATATTTATATCCTCCGCGGTCAAAAACCGCGGTTTTGATATTTTTTGCTTGAGCTTTCCCTGCCAAGATCCTCCCTGCCTCGTGAGCTTTATCGGCCTTTGCAAGCCCTTTTTTCTTTGATTTTATTTCACGGTCGGAAACGCTTAAAATTGTTTTGCCATTCTCATCGTCAATCAGCTGTAAAAAAACGTGTTTATTGGAACGATAAACCGAAAACCGCGGCCTGTCGGCGGTGCCGCTAATTTTTGCTCTCACTCGCTTATGCCTAATGTTTCTTTGTGAATTCATATTATGCCGTTGCTACTGCTTTTTTCCCGGCTTTTCGTCTTATAATCTCACCCAAATAATGAATACCCTTGCCTTTGTACGGTTCCGGGGGTTTATGCGCGCGGATTTCCGCGGCTGCCTTGCCGACAACCTCTTTATCAACCCCCATTACAGTAACAATATTTTTTTCTACTTTAAAAGTAATCCCTTCTGGCGCAGAAACCCTAACCGGATGAGTAAAACCCAAAGATAAAATTAAATCTTTGCCGTCTAATTGAGCCTTGAAACCTATGCCATCTATTTCTAATTTTTTTTCAAAACCCTCTTTAACCCCGAAAACGCAGTTTTTAAAAATTGCGGCAGTTGTGCCAAGTATAGCATACGCGCCTCTCGGCGCCCCGGCTTTTAAAGAAATCAAAAAGCCGCCGCCTTGTTCTGTAATGCTTGCGTAGTGTGAAAAGGCCTTTTTAATCTCCCCTTTCGGCCCTTTAAAAATCCAAAAATCGCCATCTCTTTTTACAGAAACGCTGTCCGGGATATTGATCGGTTTTTTAGCAAGTCTTGACATATTACCATATCTCTAATAACAATTCGCCTCCGACCTTTTCCTTGCGCGCTTCTCGGTCTGTCTTTAAACCTTTGGGCGTTGAATAAATCGCCAGACCCATGCCGCCGAACGGCGCGTATATTTCGCGCCAGCCTTTGTACACCCGGCGCGATGATTTAGAAACGCGGCGCGCACCAGATATTTTAGGACCGCCGGATTTATCATACAAAAGTTCGGCCTCAAAAAACCTGCCGTTTTTTCTGCCATAACGTTCAATAGTCCCCAGATATCCTTTGTTTTCCAAAATTTTGGCAATCTCAAATTTAATTTTTGAGTATCCGAAAGACACCACAACTTTTTTTGCTGCCTGCGCGTTTTTTATCCTTATTAACATGTCTGCAATTGGGTCTGTCATATTTTTACCAGCTGGATTTTCTAATGCCCGGTATCATGCCTTCGTTCGCCAGCTCCCTGAAACAAATTCTGCAAAGACCAAAATCCCTCATGTATCCTCTTTTCCTGCCGCAACGGAAACAGCGCCTAACAACCCGGCTTTTAAATTTAGGAGGCTTGAGCGATCTTACATATGTTGAAGTTTTAGCCATTGCGTTGCAGCGGAAAACCCAATAATTTGAAAAGCTCTACGGCCTCATCACGCTTTTTTGCGCTAGTCACCACCGTCACCTCCAATCCAAAAATATTTCTCACATCTTCTCCGATCATTTCAGGAAAAATAATATGCTCTTTTATCCCTATCGTCAAATTGCCGTTTTGGTCAATAGATTTTAAAGAAATACCGCGAAAATCCCTCATTCGAGGAATCGCGAAATGCACTAATCTGTCCATAAAATCATACATTCTCTGCCCTCGCAACGTAATTTTGTATCCGACAACCATGCCGATCCTTGTTTTAAAAGAAGCGATGGCAACGCGCACCGGCCTTGGAGAAGCCCTCTGGCCGGTGATTAAAGCCAGATGTTTTTCTACCGTTTCTACCGCGTCTTTTTTGTCGCGCATTTTGCCAGTGCCGACATTTACTACAACTTTCAAAACCCTCGGCGCCCGCATCGGTGAAGACCAATTATGTTCTTTCATCATCCTCGGCACAACCTCTTTTTGATATTTTTCTTTGATTGATTGCATAAAATATTAAATCTCGTTTTTGCATTTTTTGCAAATCCTGATTTTTTTTCCCGCCTTGCCGCGAGACAGGCCGTCTTCTAAAATTTGATAGCCAACACGGACGCCGCGGTTGCAATTTTTACAGAACAGCATGGCATTAGAAACATGAATTGGGGATGGCAAAGTCACCACCTCTCCTTTTTGACCCTGCTTGCGCGGGCGCTGGTGTTTCTTTCTTAAAGCCACTCCTTCAACTAAAATTTTCTCAATCTTAGAAAACACCTTCAAAACTTTCGCTATCTTCCCGCGATCTTTCCCTGAAATTATTTGAACTGTATCACCTTTTTTTATACGCATTATACTAGCTCCTCAGCAAGCGACGCTATTTTAGTAAAACCCTTTTCTTTTATCTCGCGCGGAATCGGACCGAAAATCCGACCGCCTTTCGGTTCCTTGCCATCCAAAATAACCACCGAATTGTCGTCGAAACGAATATAAGAACCGTCTGCGCGGCGCATGGCATTTTTTTGGCGCACTACTAAAGCTCTGTGCACTTCTTTTTTCTTTACCGCCTTCCTCGGTTCCGCAACTTTAACAGCCACCACAATTATATCTCCGATTCCAGCATATCTTCGGCGCGTCCCGCCCAAAACCTTAATACACTGCACAAGCCGCGCTCCGGAATTATCCGCAACATTTAACATTGTTCGATGCTGAATCATAAAACTTTGGCTATCCGCCACTTTTTATCCTTAGAAATCGGTCTGGTTGATTCAATTATTACTTCTGTTCCTTCCGGGATCTTCTCTTCCGCGTGCGCCTTGTATTTTTTAGAAATTTTTATATACTTGCCATAAATCAAATGTTTTTTGAGACGCAAAACCTCAACCACCACCGTTTTTGCCATTTTATTTGATACAATTTTACCCTTTAATTTCATATATGCTTTAATAAAGTCAAAATTCTGGCAATGGTTTTTTTAATCTCCCGCGCCTCTTTTACATTTTTGGGCTTTGATTGATGGCTTTTCATTCGCAATTCCAAAATCTTTTGGCGTTCTGCTTGCAGCAATTCCATTAACTCGTTTTTGTCTTTAACTTTTAATTCTTTGGCTTTCATGTTTATCTAAATACAAACTTTGTTCTAATCGGGAGCTTTGCCCCAGCTCTGCGCAACGCCTCTTCTGCCGTCTCTTTCGGTACGCCGTCCATTTCAAAAATAATCCTTCCCGGCAAAACAGGAAATACGTACCCAGCGACATCTCCTTTGCCCCCTCCCATTGTAACCTCCGGAGGTTTTTGAGTTATTGGCTTATCAGGAAAAATGCGTATCCAAATCTTGCCTCCGCGCTGAACATAATTGGTCATGGCTTTTCTTGCCGCCTCCAATTGCTTGGAATTCACCCAACATGCCTCTTCGGCTTTGAGCCCATACGAACCGAAGGCCAAAGCAACGCCTCTGGTTTCTTTAAGCTTTCTTCTGGTCGCCATTCTCTGCCACTTTCTAAATTTTACTCTTTTTGGTAAAAGCATTTTCTTTCTTGTTAAACACTTCGTTTTTATAAATCCAAACTTTTATGCCAAGGTCGCCGTACGGCAAATGCGCGCGGCCTTTGGCAAAATCCACATCCGCCCTTAAAGTTGACAGCGGCATCCTTCCCTCTTTAAGCCATTCGTACCTGGCCATTTCCGCTCCGTCAAGCCTGCCGGAAAACGCAATTTTCGCCCCTTTAACATCGCGAGACGCCATAATTTTGCTCATATTCTGCTTGAGTACGCGCCTAAATGGCAAGCGCTTTTCCAAATCTTGCGCCATAGATTCAACCATAACTTTTGCGTGTTGTTCCGGAGATTTTATTTCTTCCACTGTCAGCTTAATGCCTGTTTTGCCCGTGCTCGTCTTGCTTGGCTTTTTCAAAAACATTTCTACTTCCTTTTTTAATTTTTCTATGCCTTCACCTCCTCGGCCGATTAACAAACCGGGGCGCGCTGTTTTTATTATAACGTTAAGAACCGAAGGCGATCTTTCAATATCTATGGAATCAACCAGCATGCCGCGCAATTTTTTTTCTAAAAATTCTCGCAGCTGCACGTCTTCTTTAAGCAGTTTTTTAAAATCGCGCCCGGAAAACCAGCGAGACCTCCATGGCCGCAGTATTCCAAGCCTCATAGCATACGGATGTGATGTGTGACTCATTTTGGTTTTTGATTTTTGGTTTTTAATATTAACTCAATATGACTTGATCTTTTTCTAATCGGCGAAGCAATGCCGCGGGCACGCGGCATAAAACGCTTAAGCGCTGGCCCCTGATCTACTCTAATACTTTTCACGAACAAATTCTCTCTCTCAACGCTGAAATTGTGTTTTGCGTTGGCTACGGCGGACTTTAAAAGCTTTTTTAAAGCAGAAGCGGCGCGCTTTTGTAAAAAACTCAAAGCTGCGTCCGCTTCCTCCGCAGATTTTCCTTTGATAACATCCGCCGCAAGTCTCACCTTCCGCGGGGACATTCTGAAATATTTTAAATGTGCTTTTATTTCCATAATCATTTCTTGGCAGCGGGAGCCGCCGCGCCAGCAGCCGGCGCGGCGGCGGCTTTAGCCTTCTCTGCCTCTTTAGCCTGCATTTCTAATTCCTTTTGCATCTTGCCACCGTGCTTTACAAATTTCCTCGTTGGCGAAAATTCTCCCAAACGGTGGCCGACCATCTCCTCTGTAATGTTAACCGGAAGAAAATCTTTGCCATTATGCACACCGAATGTATAGCCTATCATCTCCGGAGTTATTTGTGATCTGCGCGACCAAGTTTTAATCACAACATTTGGGCCATGCCCAAACTTGCTCAATTTCTTGAGTAGTTTCGGATCAGTATATGGACCTTTTTTTAAACTTCTGGCCATGTTAGTTTTTTGTCCTTCGGCTAATTATAAACTTGGAAGAATATTTGTTGGGATTTCTTGTTTTAACGCCGCGTGTGCCGCGCCCCCATTTATTTTTAGGGCGGCGGGTCCCACGAAGCGTTCTTCCTTCTCCTCCTCCGTAAGGATGATCAACAGGATTCATCGCGGAACCACGGACAGTCGGACGTATGCCCATGAGCCGGCTTCTTCCGGCCTTTCCAATTACAACCAAATTGTTTTCCTCGTTTGAAACCTGCCCGATCGAGGCCCAAGCGTCGTCTTTCACTTTCCGAAACTCGCCCGAAGGAAGTTTAATTGTCGCATATCCGCCGTCGTGCGCAACAATCTCCGCAAAAGAACCAGCCGAGCGCACTAAAACCGCTTTTCCTTCAGAAGATAAAGCGATATTGTAAATAAAAGTCCCTGGCGGGAGCGCGCCCAGTGGCAAGCGGTTCCCTGGCAGAATCGGGGCTTTTTCCGAAACTAAAATTTCCCGGCCCGGGCGAACTTCTTTCGGCAAAACAATATATCTTTTTTCGCCGTCCCTATAAACAACCAAGCCGATAAAAGCCGTGCGATTCGGATCGTACTCTACCGACTCTACTCTTGCTGGAATGTCTTTTTTGTCAAATTTAAAATCGACGAGCCGCAAAAGCCTTTTTGCGCCTCCACCCTTATGGCGAGTGGTAATCCGACCAAGATTATTCCTGCCAACCGCGCGCTGAATCCCCGCCACCAAAGATTTTTCTGGTTCTCGGCGCGTCAAAAACTCCCGATAATTAATTCCGGTCATTTGGCGTCTTCCTGGACTTCTGGGCGCGTAGGTTTTCATAATCAAAATTCGTTAATTGTCTGACCTTCTCTTAATTTGATAATGGCTTTCTTGAAACCGGATTTTATACCGAGATTCTGGCCGCGGCGGCGTTTTTTGTCTCTGGCCGCTACAATATTCACCGATTCAACCTCAACTCCGTAACGGTCTTCTATGGCGTGTTTCAGCGAATTTTTATTCGCGCCGTCTGAAACTTTAAAAACATACCCCAGCGTCGTAGCTTTCTCTGAAATGTGCGGAGCAATAAGCAATTTTCTGGCGAGTTCGCTGTGGGCTTTGGTTTGTGAGCCGCGCACTGCGTCTGAAATGTCCTTATTTTCAGCTCGCCCCGGGAAAACCGCGCCCTCCTCAACATCCGATGTTGAAGAAGTTAAAACATCGGATGTTTTCCCGCGCGCGGCTGAGAAGTGGCGAGCGCGCGTCGCCCGTTTCAACACAGCGCCCTTCTTCCTCCACCCACCAAAAATTTGTGATAAATTAAATGGCATGTTCGCTTCGCTATTTGGTTTTTAAATTTTTCCCCAATTCTTCCACGCTTGATTTGTCCAGCACAAGATATTTATTGCGCAGAAGCTCCATCACATTCAAATTTCTCGGCTCGATGTAAGAAACGAACGGCAGATTGTTAACTGCTCGCTTTGCCAGTTCACCTGTCGGCAAAGCCAACAAACTTCTTCCTCCTTTTACGCCTATATTATAAATTCCTGCCGAATTTCTCAAATTTTTAAAAATATTAAACGCATCTTTTGTTTTTGGCTCTTCCAATTTAAACAAGTCGAGAACCACAACTTCCTTGTCTTTTAATTTTCTGGAAAGCAAAGAAAACAACGCCGCTCTTCTCATCTTTTTATTTATTTTAACTTCGTAAGATCTTTCCTTTCTTGGCCCATGCGCAACTCCGCCGCCAACCCACAGCGGTGAACGTGTCGAACCATGCCTCGCGCGTCCGGTGCCTTTTTGACGCCACGGCTTCCTCCCGCCGCCTCTTACTTCTCCTCTTGTTTTAGTATGTGCCCAAGGCTTCCTGCGATTCGCCATCTCGCCGTCAAAAACCTGCTTCACCAGCGCCGGCTTCCAAGCAACTCCAAAAACCACCTCCGGCAATTCCGTAGTTCCCGCTTTTTCTCCTTTTATGTTGTAAGTAGGAATTTTCATTGCAATAAAAAGGGCGGTCAGAAGCCGCCCGTAAAGAGTTTGGGCTTCTTTTACCCTCACATATAGCCTCCTTTCTTTGTTTTGCCCGTGCTTCTCACAAGTATTTGGAATACTAGCACAACGAAAAAACAGGCGCAAGACCCCATATTAACACTTGCCCTGTTTAGATTGTCGCCGACTTCTTGTTGAACTCTTAATTGCTCGGCGGTCAGAAAATTACACGCTTCATCCGTATCGGCAACGAAATGCGACTTTCCAGCCGGATCTTAACATCGCGCCAAAATCATCTTCGTCTTTATCCCGAAATATATTTCTTTGCGCAAGCCACTTTGGATTTACCCTCTCACTTCAACCAAACTTCCGCGGTGGCCGGGGATGGCGCCGGAGACGGCCATGAGATTTTTTTCAGGAATAATTTTAATGACTTTAAGATTTTTTACTGTAATGCGGCCTCCGCCCATACGCCCCGGCATGCGCATGCCTTTTAAAACTCTTTGCGGCCAAGTCGCGCCGATAGAACCGGGCTCGCGCTCGGAATGCTTCTGGCCGTGTGTCCTTGGCCCACCATGAAAACCGTGGCGCTTGACCACTCCCTGGAAACCCTTACCCTTGGAGATTCCCGCAACCGAAACAGCATCGCCTTCACTAAAAACAGAGGCTTCAACTTTCTCCCCAACTTCCATTACTGCGCCGCGAAATTCTTTTTTTGTTTTCCCAAAACCTGCCTTGCCGGCCTGCCTGCCGGCAAGGCGGGCAGGCAGGCCGACTTGCACGGCAACATAGCCGTCTTTCTCTTTGGTCTTTTTCTGCGTCACAAAAACAGGCCCGGCCTCAAGCCACGTGACCGGACGTACATTGCCCTTGTTGTCAAAAACCTGCGACATTTCAATTTTTCTCGCCAAAATAAATTTCATAACCAATTTTCTTTACATTTCTTTACATCTTCACTTCTATATCCACCCCCGCTGGCAAATTAAGATTTGTCATCGCCTCAACAACTCTCGGCGTTGGGTCTAAAATATCAATCACCCGCCTGTGCACGCGCATCTCAAACTGCTCCCTCGCGTTTTTATGGACAAACGAGGAGCGGTTAACAGTGTACTTTTTGATTTCCGTCGGCAAAGGAACTGGCCCAACAATTTCCGCGCCGTACCTGACGGCCGTATCAACAATCTGCTTTACGGACGAATCTAAAATTTTATGATCGTACGCCCGCACGCGAATTCTTAACTTCTGCTTTTCTTCCGCCTCTTTCGTTTCTTTTGGTTTAGCTTTTACCATAAAATAATACTAATCTACAAATTTATACGAATGATACAAATTACAAATAAATTCGTTGCATTCGAATATCATTCGTTGATTTGCATTATTTTATAATCTTTGTTACAACTCCGGCGCCCACAGTCTTCCCGCCTTCTCTTATTGCAAAACGCTGCTTTTCTTCCAAAGCCACTGGCGCAATAAGTTTAACTGTAAATTTGATTGTGTCGCCGGGCATAACCATCTCCGTGCCAGATGGCAATGACACATCTCCGGTAACATCGGTTGTTCTGATGTAAAACTGCGGCTTGTAGCCGGAGAAGAACGGCGTATGCCTTCCGCCTTCTTCTTTTGTAAGAATGTAAACCTCGGAATCAAATTCGGTATGTGGCGTAATTGATCCTGGCTTGGAAATCACCTGCCCGCGCTCTACGTCCTCCTTTTTGACGCCCCGAAGCAAAATCCCGGCGTTGTCTCCGGCCATTCCTTCATCAAGTTGTTTATTGAACATTTCGATGCCGGTAACAACAGTTTTTTGCGTGTCGCGAAGACCCACTATTTCCACCTCATCATTTAATTTAATTTTCCCGCGCTCGATCCTGCCGGTAACAACCGTGCCCCTGCCTTCAATGGAAAAAACGTCTTCAACGGGCATCAAAAACGGGCGGTCAATGTCGCGAACCGGTTCGGGTATGTATTCATCCAGCTGTTTGGCTAACTCCAAAATGGGTTTTGCCCACTCATCTTCGGCGGATTTTGTCTCCAGCGCTTTAAGAGCCGAGCCTCTGATTATCGGGGTTTTGTCTCCGGGGTATTCGTATTTGGTCAAAAGCTCGCGGACTTCCGTTTCAACCAAATCTATCAATTCTTTGTCATCAACCGTGTCTACTTTGTTCAAGAACACAATAATCGCCGGCACGCCTACTTGCCGCGCAAGCAATATATGCTCTCTGGTTTGCGGCATAGGCCCGTCAGCCGCCGACACAACAAGCACCGCGCCGTCCATCTGCGCCGCGCCGGTTATCATGTTTTTAATGTAGTCGGCATGCCCGGGAGCATCGATGTGCGCGTAATGTCGCTTGTCGGTTTCATACTCCGAATGGTGCAGTGCAATTGTAATTCCGCGCTGGCGCTCCTCCGGCGCGTTGTCGATATCTTCGACTTTTTCCACTCTCGCCTTTTTGCCGGCCAAATTAAGCACGTGTAAAATAGATGCCGTTAGCGTAGTCTTGCCATGGTCAACATGGCCGATCGTGCCCACATTAATGTGGGGCTTTGTCCTCTCAAATTTCTCCGCCATAGATTTATTTAAAAATTAACGCTTATAAAAGCCAATACGCCAGTTTAGCGTATAATGTGTATGTTACAGGATAGCAAAATCGTGTCAACCCCCACACCAAAATTTTGGTGTGGGGGTCAAGGCGCAAAAAAAGCGGCTAAACTAGCCGCAAGGTTTTTTGACGCTTCAACCGCTTTTTGATTTTAGTGCTCGGAGTTGTTTCTTGTTCAACTTAATGGCTTTCACCAAATAAGCCCTGCGCGTTTTTTTATCAATGCCCAGCGAAAAAGCCATTGGCGATAATTTAATATCTATTGCGCGAACCCCGAATTTTTTCTTTCTCGATTTGGCATATTTGCCCCATCTAATAAACAAATGTTCGCTGCCAATGTGAGCTCCGGAGCCATCCATGTCAGTAACAGTAATTACGCTCTCGAGTCGGCCGCTCTTTGGATAAACGTTGATTGCTATTCTTTTCCCGTCCGGCAGCTCAATAGAAACAGATTCATTGATTTTCAAAGTTTTTTCCATTTTTCGGATTCCTCCTATTACAAGCCTATCACGCACATGCCGGAAAATAAAGCGCCGCGCGATAAGTCCGTTCTTTCAAACCAAGACCTACTCGTAAAAAATGATTATATACCCCTAATTCGCGCGAATATGCGCATAAAAAAATGCGGCTAAACTAGCCGCCACATGGATCGTCAATCTTTTCGCGCATTGTTAGAAAAATTTTTTCTTCCGGGGAAAGCTTTTTGAAAATTGCCGACATTTTTTGCCAAATCTCTTTGGCTTCCGGATCATTTTGACGCCTCTGCTTTTCAAAAACCACAAGAACAAATTGAAGTCTTAAAAATTCCTTTAGCTGGTCGCGACAAGGCCCGTATTCAATGCCTTTGGGCATAAGCCACCTCACTGCTCTCAAGACATCACTCCGGCATTTCCAGTTACGCTCACTACCATCTGTCCATAATGATCGTCAATGCGTATCACTCCGCCACCGCGAGAGATAAGAATGGCGGCATTAACATCTTTTGGAACGATGATCTTCGTGCCGTCGGTAAATTCCATACCGACAACGTCTCCGTCGCTAAGCTCAAGCGATTTTATAGTCCTCACCATTCTACCACCTCCTTCTAAACCAAAGCTTATCACTACACTGGCAAGTCGTCAAGTCTGCGGCTACTAACGTTTAAGTGTCGATCGGTAGAGTTGCGTTAGTAAAACAAAATTAGTAAAAAAGAAAAAGCGGCTAAACTAGCCGCATGGTTTTTACAACCTTCGTCATTTCTCCTACTGAAGCTGGAAATTGTCCGGCGGTTTAATATCGGTCTTGCAAAGTCCCGACGTTGAATCGATATCAATTATTGTGCCGTCAATCAAATGCAATCGCACATACCCCTTTACATTCAAATCCAAAATGTAACGATCTTCCGGATTAGCTCCTCCGCTCACTTCGCATTTCGTCACTTTTTCCATAGTCGCTCTCCTTCTAGCACTATTCCTAGCATAATTAATATTAAAAAACAAGGGCAAAGACGCTTAGTGCTCTACACAAACAATGACACAAAAAGATAAAAATAAAAAACGGCGTCAAATCAATGACGCCCTATGCTTTTTTCGTTCCTTTTGCGTATTCGGTTGAGGTGTACAAAGAATCTTTTGTCCAAAGCGGGTGCCAGGCGCCGCCAAACGCTCCGTAAATTTTGTCCAAACCGAAAATCGCAAACATGTTTTCGCAATAAGTACAGGTGTAGCTCGGTTCTGTCCTCCACCACGGGCTTCCGTCCGGATAAAATCCCGCTTCATAAAAATCCAGCATTGGCAGATCGCTCGGTTTCCACCCAAGCTCAAAAACTTTTGCGAGGCACCAAATCGGCGCGTGCCCGCAATCTCCCAAGGTCGCGTCGGTGCGCGACGGCATTCCAAGCCTTATGCAGGTTGAGCCGTCAAATGAACAAAGCCGCTCCTTGCCGAACTCGGCGCAAAAATTTTTGTTCGTGCTTTCAGTTATCAAATTGCCGGTTTTGTCATAAACGGAGCACGCGAAACGCATCTTGGGACACTTTGATTCTCCGTAAAATCCGGAAAACGCCAACCCCCACGCACGCTGAAATCTTTCATCGGCAAAGAGAGCGTTGGATTTCAGAAACCCCGCTACTCTCTCACGCAAAACTTCGTAGCGATTCCACGTAGCCGGAAAAGACAAAACATAATCCCGCCAATTCTTATTTTTCGACATTTCGCCGACCTTGCCGCCAACAAAATCGTTGTAAGGAAATTCTTTCGGGAATTGGTCGCGCGATAAATCAAAATTTTCCGGCAAATCAGAATTAAAAGCAATTCCCTCATTCCAATAATGCGAGCGGGAACCAAACTTATCCGCCCATTTTTTAGGAAAAAGCGCTCTTTTAATCCAGCCGCCGTAAAAATCTTGGAAAATCGCCGCGATAACGGCGCAATGCCCAAACAGCGGATTTTCCGGCGTCCACCTGTCCGGCGTATCCGAGGTTTCGCGCGAGCAAGAATTACGCAAAAGATACTGAAGTTCAACCAAAGGAATTTTTACGCTCATAGTAAAGCCACTCTCAATCTAAAATCATACTAACAAACCAAAAAAAACGAGTCAACTAACTATTCGTAATTCGCCGAAATTCGTAATTAGTAGGATTTAAAAACTCAAGCCAGTGATTATCCGGAACAAAAAATAGGCAATTGGTAAAATTATGCCTGAAAGAAAAAAAATAAAGAGCAAAAGGAGAATGAGGCCGTAGCGTTCGAAAAAAAGTTCAAGGTCTTTTGCGCGTTCGGGCAAAAACGCAAAAAGGACTTTGGAGCCGTCAAGCGGCGGGATTGGGACTAAATTAAATATTGCCAAAATCAGATTTAAAAAAACTATAAAAAACGCTATCTGCAAAAACTGCGCCGGCAAAGCCAACGCATCTCCAAATCTTATTAAAATCCCAAAAAAAAGCGCCATTAAAATATTTGAGAGCGGTCCGGCCGCGCCAACCAGCCCCGGACCGTACTTTTGATTCTTTAAATAAAAAGGATTATACGGCACAGGCCGAGCCCAGCCAAAAATAAAACCGCCCGCCCAATAAGTTAAAATGGGCAGCAAAATTGACCCGAAAGGATCAAGGTGTTTTATCGGATTTAAAGTAAGCCTGCCTTCGTCTTTGGCAGTGGAATCTCCCATCGCGTAAGCTACGGCTCCATGCGAAACCTCATGGATTACAACGGAAAAAATCAAAATTGCGATCTGGAAAATAAATTCAAGGGCTTGATTCATAAATAATATAATATATAATGCAAATCAACGAATGATATGCGAATGCAACAAATCAATTCGTGTATTTGTAATATTAGCATAAAATTTGTAGATTGGTATTATGTCTAAACAATGCGCAATATGCAAAAAGGGTTCGGTAATAATGGGCACACGCAGACTGCTCCGCGGGCATTATAATCCGACAAAACGCTCCAGAAAATATCCCAATCTCCAATGGGCTCGCTTGCCGTCTGGCGGAAGAGTAAAAATCTGTACAAGATGCATGAAAGCGGGAAAGCATTTGAAGATGCAGTGAAGTGTCGGGCTGCGGAGAATCGAACTCCGTCTACAAGACCCCCAGCCTTGTGTACTACCAATATACTACAGCCCGGAACGTCTGACGTTCCCGTATTTGCACATTTTATATGAATTTGTTAATTTAGAAAATAGATAAAAAAAGAAAGGGGGTGTGTAATGGCAAGGTGGGTATTTAGAGTGTTGTTTTTGGGCTTATTGCTGCTTGGACTAGTTGGTTGGTCGATGGGTTGTGCCGGAGGGCCGTTGACTAGCCGCGAAAAGGGCGGAATTTTCGGCGGACTGCTTGGAGCAACGGCCGGCGGCATTATAGGAAACCAATCAGGACATCCAGGAGCCGGCGCTGCCATCGGCGGAGCACTCGGCTTGGGAGCCGGAGCGCTGATTGGCGACCAACTGCAAGAGCAGGATTTGGAAAACCGAAAACGGCAGGAAGAAATTGATCGATTGCAAAGAGAAATTGAACGCCAACAAAGAGAGCTCGAAAGATTAAAAAGATAAAAGACCGTTAACCGCGCTTGGCGCGGTTTTATTTTTCGCGATTTTCAGGCGGAATGCCGTATTTTGTAATTTCTATATTGCAGCTTTTGTGTTCTTTGCACCACTCCTCGCATTTTCTCGCAATTTTTTCATTTTCGTAACGAAACTTCGCATTCTTCGCACTGATACAAAATTTTGTTGTCTTTTTGAGCTTTTTTGACCATGTTCTTATTAGATTAACAAATTATTTGAATTGCGTCCTCGCCGAGATTCGAACTCGGATTTCAAGCTTCGGAGGCCTGCGTCCTATCCATTGGACGACAAGGACAAAAATGGCGGACATCGAATGTCCACCATAATATTTAAGTGTGTCTGTCCGCGACGATTGAAGCGCCGAAAGAATACGGCTTGATTACAGCGTCAAAGCCGTAGCCGCGGACCATGCCGACGACACCGTCTATAAATTCGCGCGTCGGGCCGTTTTCGCCGACATCAATATGAATCTGGTCGTCCCAGAAAAATTCGTCTCCGAGTTTTGCTTTTAATCTCCCCCTTAATTCCTGCGCCAAAGTTATAGAGTGGATCGTTTCTTTATAAATTCTTTCGCGAAGATCGTGGCAAATAGTTTTCTCCGAACGAGTCCAAAAATAAATCCCGCCGTTTCCTATCCGCCAGATAGTCACAGCCGTCACAAATTGCACATCCGATCGCGCGGCCGAATCTGTCCCCACAATAATTTTGTACCTTCTCTGGGGCTTAGATTTCACAAAATCGGAAATAGCCTCAACCACTTCTTCCAAACCAAGTTCGCTGCCCACTATATTAAAAAATTTTGAGTTGGACATTCTTTTTTGCTCCTAAGTTTTCGCTCGGCGACCAATTGACAGGTACTGCCATCTTGCCGCCGGCATCTCTTGAATAAAATAGCACATGCCCATTTTTTTTACCAAATTCATAAAGATTTTTTGTAATTTCCACATCTTTTAAGCAATATTTTTTGATCTCATCAATTTTGCCTTCTTTATACCACCTCAAGGCCTGCATGCCGTCGCCGCTTTTTCTGACACCCAAAGAATTCTCCGCCAAGTTGTCCAGCGATACACGAAATCCCAAGCCACGCTCAATATCTTCCATTAAATCGAGGGTCGCGAGATTTTTGAAATTCAAAGAAACGTATGGGCGCAAGACCGGTAGATCAAAATGGTGAATATTAAAACCAATCACTCTCGGCGCGCTCAAAATAAGTTTTTCGAATTCCGGAATTTCGTGTTCTTCAAAGGCGCAGTACTTATCCGTCCCATAAATGTACGCTCCGACCACGGAAATCCCCAGTTTATCAAAAAAGGTTCTTCCGCCAACCTCGTCAAATGATTTTTTTGTCTCGATATCAAAAACAATGTCTCCCGTATCCATAGGATAATTTGTATCACAACCATCTGTAAAAGTAAAAAGCTCGCTTGGCGCGAGCCTTCGGATAGTTATTTACTTTTACTTTCTAAGTAGCATCTCCAGCAGTAGCGGAATGCTTTATCAAAAGACTTCGGAGCAAAATCCAGAACAAATAGTTTCTTTTTGCAAACCAAACAATCAGCCACGGGGCTAAAAAACCACCAAATAAAGTAACAAACAAAGATAAGCCCGACTAACCAAACCAACCAAGAAACTTCTGAAACCTCAAAACCAAAAATTTTCATTCTCGCCGCCGATTTCTAATACTATGATGTATCATAGTATTCTACAATGGCAAGTCAAGCGCCCACGCGCCGGGGCCGAGGACAACTATCCTTTTAACAACTTAAGAAAGTCTTCACGTGAAAGATCAGCTTGCTTTAAAATACTCTGGATAATTTCCGGGGGCAAATCGAAGTTGGAGTGAAATTGAACTGTTACTCTTAACGATTTTACAAAATGTTTTAGTTGGATATGGCTACCGCGTTGATGATGAACGTAAAAACCAGCCCCGGCTAAAGCCCTAAGAACTTCTTTTGGCTTAAGAGCTGGCAATTTAGGCATATGCTAAATTGTTACGGCGACTCTTTCCTGCAATAAACCCATTTCGTTAGGAACATCGTTTTTTTCTTTCAAAAGACCTTCGAGATGACAACGAATAGCATCTCTCGCCATTTCTTGGGCTTCTTCAAGATCGCGGCCATAAGTAACAATGCCTGATAAGGTTGGCACCACAACTTGATATCCGCCAGTTTTCAGCGGTTCGTAAATAACCGTATATAAATATTCTCTCGACGTAATTTTGCGTTTTTTCATAAAACTATATTATCACAAACAAAAAACCGGCGCAATGGCCGACTTTTTCTACAAAGGCAAGTCAAGCGCCCATGCACCGGGGCCGAGGACAAGGAGGGCAAGAAGCGCCACGAAAATCAAAAAATCAAATTCCCGGCCTGCCTCGCCGGCAGGCGGGCCGCCGATGAAAGGCTTGCCGCGCTGAATCCAAAGAAGTATAACCAAAAATTGAACAGCCAAAACTAGCGCGGCGAGCTGTGTCCAAAATCCGACGATCAGCGCAATGCCGCCCAAAAATTCGATCAACGCTACCAACCACGCCCAAAACTTCCCGGGCTTGAATTTCATTGACTCAAGCCAACCAGCGAATTGCGCCTTGTCTCCGGCCAATTTTGGCCAGCCATGCGCTAAAAAAATCACCCCTAAAGCTATGCGTAAAAGAAGCGGCGCGTAGAATTGAAAATCCAGAAGCTGTGGAAAAAGACTAAGCATATTGGTAGTATAGCATATATATGAATAAGGATGTCATGTGGCTGATTTTTGTGTTCATCTTGGTGGGGATTGTTTTTAATCTGCAAAGAAAAAACGTTTGGATTTTTGGACCGCCGTCTCCGGCCGAACTGCCGCCCGCCGCAACAACTCCGCCGCCGCCGCCAGAGCAAGGCAAACCGACAACCACTCCACAAGGACAAGACAAACCAAAAAGCGCTGGTCCAAAAATCCGAATAAGCGCCGCAAACGCGTACGTCTCAAGCCCGGCAAATGAATATATTGTTTTAGAAAATATTGACTATGAAAACAAGGCAAGGGCGGCCATTTCTAATTTCTTGTTGAAAAATAGAGACAAATTAACTGCCGCAATCGGAAAAGACGAAAACGGAAACGCCGTAGAGCTCGGCTACGGAGAACGCGCTATTCTTGTGACAGGAGAAAATCCGCTTGGGCGCAATTTTAAAATAAACAAATGCTCCGGCTACTTTAATCAAAGAGCGGCTTTCTCCCCCCCAATTTATACGGCATGCCCAGCTCTTTCGAATATGGCTTTGCCGAGCAATTTAAATAACACCTGCATCAATTACATAGAAAGCCTACCAGCGTGCATAATGCCTACAATTAATGCTGATACAGGAATCAACAATGACTGCGCCCAGTTCGTTCAGGCGCACGCGAGCTACGCCGGCTGCGTTGCGGATTACAAAAACGACAAAGATTTTGACAAAGGCGAATGGAGAATTTATTTGAGCAAAAATACGGAACTCTGGGACAATCGCCACGATTTGATTCAGCTTTTCGATCCTGCCGGAAAATTAATCACGGAACTGTCTTACTAAACTTCTAGTTGGTATTTCTTCCCAACAATACCCCAACATACTTGAGAATGTTGGGGTATTGTTATCCTCCGCAACACTTCTTATATTTCATCCACTACTTGATTTGCCGCGCGGATGGTTTGGAAAATTCCCAAAGCGCTATGCCAGCGGCAACGGAGACGATTTCTAATAAGTTCTAGAAGTGCGGCGCTCGGCGCGAAATACCAAAATAACTCTGCTTGCGACATAAATTTTGTAAAAAATCCTATAGTTGCCTACTCTTCTGCGCCACGAGTTTTCTTCATCTGTCATCTTTTGAATATCTCCGAAATAAGGATTTAGCGGCAAAAGATAGACAACGCCAAGAATAGCCTCGGCGTCATGCCGTGGTATTTTTTTTAAAAACTTAAAAACACTTGGGTCAATTTGCAAATCCCAGCTTGCCGACAAGTTCATCGTATTTTAAGGTCTTGCCTTTTCTAAGATTTGCCTCCGCTTTCACTAAAGATTGCCTTTGAGCTGCTGTTGGTTTAAATTCTTGAATCTTCCTAAATTCAAGCAGGGCCTCGTAATCTCTTCGCGGCATAACAATCAAATCATCATTTTTAACAATACGTCTAGGAATAGTTACTGTGTTCATGTTCATGTGTGTATGGTAACACCATTGCATGTGCAATACAAGTTTCAATGGTTTTTGGAAAACTCCCAAAGGGCAATACCGGCGGCGACGGAAACGTTGAGAGATTCCTTTTTGCCGCGCATTGGGATTTCTACTACGACATCTGATTTTTTGAGAACGCTTTTCGAGATTCCGCGCACTTCGTTGCCTAAAATCAGCGCGATGCTCGACTTGGAAGTCCGGCTTCCAAGCGAAAACTTCTTAAGATTCAGCGACTTTTTTGACTGCTCTAGAGCGATAATCTGAATTTTTTCTTTTTTCAGACGCTTTATTAAATTAAAAATGTTTTTTTGTTTTTTCCATTCCACATATTTTTCCGCGCCAAGCGCGGTTTTTGCAAAATCTTTGCGAAGTTTTCCGAAAATATCGTACGGCTCCGGCGTATAACCGGTCAAATATATTTTTTTAACCCCCAGCCCCTCCGCCGTGCGAAAAATCGCCCCGACATTATAGAGGCTTCGGATGTTGTGCAAAATAAGAAAAATTTTCTTGTTGCTCACCGAACCTATTGCCTAATCTCGTACATCAAATTCACAATCACATTGATTTCATTTTCGCCTTCCGGAGTTGGCGGGACGCCAGGGCCGCCTATGCCGAAACTCTCGGCTTTTGCGAAAATCGGCGGCGGCATGCCGCCATCCGACTCGCTATACCCTAATATTTTTCCGAGACTCACATTCAAATTTTTTGAAAGATTCTCCGCCTTTGCTTTTGCGTCGGCGATGGCAAGCGCGCGCGCCTCGTCTCTAGCTTTTTTCGGATCATCGACACCGAAAGAAAGCGAGCCGATTTGGTTTGCTCCGGCTTGCGCCGCGCCAGAGAGAATTTCTCCAACCTTGCCCAAATCTCTCATTTTGACCTCCAAGTTTTGGAAAACTTCATATCCGCGGAATGTTTGTTCGCCGTCTTTGTAGTCATACCGCGGACTGATGCTGTAAGAAGTGGTTTTGATATCTTTATCTAAAATACCTTTTTTCTTCAACGTGTCCGAAAGCCGATTCATAACTTCGGCAGCCGAGCGCTGCACAGCCAGAAAATCCACGCCTTCTTTCAAAACGCCGACATTAACTATCGCAATATCGGGTTTTATCAAAATTTTTCCCTCGCCTGAAACACTGATAGATGGCGGCTGGACAACGCGATTATAACCATTTAGCTCGCTCCGTATCTTAACCAAAAAGAACACGCTGAGCACTGCCAAAAACACTATCATTGCCCAAAGCGCCTCCTTTGGCGGCCTGATATGTAAATATTTAGATTCATTTATTTCCATGTTTCAATTTTAGCACATTGCTTGCAAACCATAAAATCAGCCGAGGCAAATTTCTAGCCCCGGCTTTTTTTTGTCGGCAAAAATTAGCGGTTGTTGCTTCTTATCAATATTCATGCTACAATTGAGGCATGATGTCCCCAGAAAAAATGCCACACACTCCAGAGGTAAAGACCACGCCAGAGCGTGTTCTTGAAGAGGCGGGTAAGGAAGCAGAGGTATCTAAAGAGAGGCTCTCGCCGGAGGAAATAGAGATGCGGGTAACAGAATTGGCCGATCTTTCAGCTGCCCGTCCCGAGGTCTCCAAACATGTGCGAGAGACATGGGGAGGACTCACCAAAAAAGAACGCGAAGAATTGAAAGTCAAAGGAGAAGAGGCCGTTATCGCCCACCTTGAATCTCTCAAGGTTGACCCGGAACTGCGCGAATTTGAAGAATCGACTCTTTCCGAGTACGACGAGCGCATAAAAGAACTCGCCTCGTACCCGGACGTGCTCACGGCCTACAAAGATCGCTTCGAAACTCTAAAGGGAACTCTCGCCAAAGTTCTCGCTTTTGATCATCTGCAAAAAGAACTGCATGCCGCGGAAAACACCGAGCAAAAACTGCGGATTTTTTATGAACAATACGGAAGATCGCCGGGGCCGATAGAACGCAAAAAAATGGAGGGTCTTACAAATCGGGTTGCGAAGCTTAAAGAAGAACTGAAAGGGTTTGAACTCGATGAAGCTACCATAGATATGCTGCGCCGAAGAGAAATCCGAGGAACGCAGCGAGACCTTGCGCACTACAGCTTCGCCGAAACCGAAACGCGCACCGAACTCATCCGCGAAGTTCTGCCCGACCTTATGCAGGGCGCACCGGTTCTTTTTCAGGGAGAAACCGGTTCGGGCAAGACCCAGCTTGCAAAATACATTTCTCAAAAATATCTCGGCAAAGAGCCGGCGGTCATTTCGGTTAGTGAACAGATTAAAGAATCCCAAATTCTCGGAGCTCGAGGACTCGAAGCCGGCGAGACGATTTTCAAATACTCCGAATTCGTCAAAGCGCAGAAAGAGGGCCGGCCGGTCATTCTCGACGAGGTCAATCTTATGCCTCATGAATTTGCGGGCATTCTTCACGATCTTTTACAGAAGCGCGTTGGTGATGTTTGGACTCATCCAACTACAGGGGAACAAATTGCTATTACCGCGCCGATTATGGCAACCGCCAATCTCAAGTCAGAACGATACAAACAACGATATGAATTGGACGTCGCCACTCTTCGCCGTTTCATCGGCGGAGCAGGAGCCCGGGAAATCCATTATCTTGATATCGGAAAAAAAGATAAAGGCGGTGGATATATTGCCCCCGAGACATTAAAGGTATTGGGGGCAGTGCTCGCCGACCGGAATGGCAATATCGAGTGGGATGAAGCGGACGCACCAAAGAAAATGGACGAACTTAAACGATTCGTTGCGGCGTGCCGCAAAATTCAAGAAGACTTCACACTCTCCATCCGCGAAGGAGGCGAAGAAACGCTTGCAAGAACCGACCGTCTCGCATTTCGGGAGTTAGTCATCACTCTCAAGGATCAAATAGAGATAATGAAGGCATGGAAAGCGAGCGGATTCAGGGAACCGCTACAGGAAATTATCCTCCGTGAATTCTTCCACAAAGCGGAGATCAGCGGCCGTGCTGCCAAAGACCGAGAGAATATGGCACGGGTGTTTATCGCCAACAAATTCTTCAAGGACACCAAGCCGGAAGATTTCAAAATACAAGGCCTTGCCGCGCAATCCCTTCGTCAATGGCAAGGTAAAGAATAACTCAACAAGCTCACCATAAATAACCATGCCATTCGAAGCATACAAACTTTATCAAGAATACGAGCCCGATAAATATAAAACCTCTACCCAAAAGAAGGCGGAGGGCGTATTGAAAGAGGCCGATGAAATGAAGCGAGCGAAAGGCCAAGAAACGATCTCTGGCATCGAGTTTCAAGAAGCCAAAGAGCTTTTAGGCGAAGATCTTATCGGACCGGAAGAAATTGAAAAAACTTGGGGTGTGCGGCCGGAGGACGTCCCGGAGATTCCGTTTTCCCGCAAAGAACTTGAACGCGCCAAAGAAATGGGGCAAATGTTAGTTCTTCGAGTCGAGAAAACCGAAGATGGCAAACCGATGTCTATGGAGGCGATGAACACCATTCTGGCAAAGCGATGGGAGAAAGAAAAAAAAGGCGGGCTACTCAATACGGCGGATGGATGGAAAGGAGTAACCGGAAGTAAGGATTTTTCCGAAGTCGCGCCCCGCGCAGGTTGGGCGTTGATTTCTAAAGAATTACTCAAGGACAGCACCAGCACAAATTACATAGAACAAACCGATGTGATCATTAAAGCTTTGCGAGAACAAGCGTTCAAAGACATGGAAATGCCGGAGGAATACGAGGAAGCGATACGGGAATTCGAAGCGAATAAAGGCCGGCTCACAAAACTCATGAGCGAGAACTGGCAACAAGCCGCCAAAGAACTCGCCGAGCTTAAAATCACCCAACTCACCCGCCAATCCATTCAAGAAACCATCTACGACCTCGCCCTCTACTACGACAAGAACGGCAAGCGTTTATTGCCCAATGTCTATACCTGGTCTAATTCGCGCTCCACTGGCGGCCGCCTCGTGGGCCTCGGCGATTTCGGCGCGGAGGGCGTGCGCGGCGGCAGGTGGACGCCGGACGGCCGCGGTGGCGATCTTGGCGTGCTCCTCTCCCGCAGGTTGTAGCTTTGTTTTTTGTTATTTGTTCCTTTGATGGTCTTTTTT
>Ga0209542_10004584_pt1 | contig 28237 bp, 29 predicted proteins | sample RifCSPhighO2_01_FD_184028 | JGI IMG/M metagenome (GOLD analysis project Ga0209542, IMG submission 184028) | Soil microbial communities from Rifle, Colorado - Rifle CSP2_plank highO2_0.1 (SPAdes) (version 2) | ecosystem: Environmental > Terrestrial > Deep subsurface > Rock core/Sediment ...
TTATTTTTGGATTTGTCGAGTGTCATAATTAAAAAAAATTGGCTTAACGGCTTGTGTGGAAGGAGGGGCCATGGTTTTTAGCTCAACAGAATTTCTTTTGCACCATTCTTCTACGCCATTTTTATGGTCTTTGCCTTGAAAAAATATTACGCGTTCGTTAGTTGTCAATTTAGATATCCCATTAAGGGAAAGTCTTGTTCTTGCTTCAACTCCGAGTCTTAATCTTACCATTCGTGCAGTTTGTCTTGAAGCAAAAAGCTCGGGAAACATGTCAAAAGTTCCTATTACCTGACCGGTAGTTGAATCAACTCCAGCTGCTCTGAATCCTGGATTATTGGAAAGAAAATCCACTATAACATTTTGGTATCCATCTATACTTTCTTTTCCTTTAGATACGGTCTGATAATTGAGTCCGGCATACTCAAGTGCTAGGGACAATGTTCTAAGCCGAGAGTTTATTATGGAACTTCTTGTGAACTTTAGCGATGCACAATCCCCGTCGGCTATAATTGTGGGAATTTTAGGTTGCTCATTTAGAATTTGAAACACTTCTCTCAGAAAGTCTCTATATGTTCCTGCCTGTCGTAGCGCAATATCATGGACAATTGGTATGTAGAATAATTCCTGAAAGGAGGGTGCTTGAACTAAGGTTGCTCCGTCAATGAGTTCATTAGCTTCTTTTTGAATTCGACTTGGCAAGAAAGGCATTAGACATCTAGTATTTGAGGCGAATTCGTTATCAGTTTCACCGGCTAATTTTCTGCGTATATCCAATTCCTGCTGAAGTATTATCTTCTCCGTTTCATTCATAGATAAAAAATTTGCTTACTGCAGATTTATTATAGCGAAATGGATAGGTTGACTAAGTTTGAATTTTGATATTTTTCAATTAAATTCATAAAATACACTACTCTTTGTGCCCAGGTTGGGGAAGCTGCATAGAACCTTCCAATCTCATAAACATCTTCTGTTCCCCATTTATCGATATATTGAGTTCTTAAACCTTCGGAAACAGTTTCAATGCCTTCATTCCATGAAGAAAAGCGAATAATATTATTTCCATAAATTCCCCATCCCCATCCATTGAAGGAATTGTCCGGAATTTGTTGACCAAAAGTTGATTCTACCCCTGAAATAGCTGCGACAAGTTTCCAATCTAACTCGTATTTATCCGCAATTTCTACGAAATCAGAAGCGAAAGGAGATAAGGGAGAATTGTATTTTTGCAAAAATTCTCCCAAACTTTTTATACGACTATCGGATATTTTTGCAATAGGCGTTAATAAACCCGCAGAAGATCCTGCGGAATTTTCCGCAGCAAAAACATGTCCGCAACTAGTTAGCAGAATAATCGAAAAGGTTAATATAGCAACAAAAGCTTTTCCCATAATAAAAATCCTAACGTATGCATTTGGAAAGGCACACCTTAGGATCTATGGGATAGTGTATCACACAACTATAGGTTTGTCAAGTCCGGAGGCTTATTGCAGTTATTGAAGTTGGTTCATGAAGTAATTTACGCTGTATGCCCACGATCCGTTATTGGACGGAGTATATTTTTTCATAATTTTCTCCGGCGTATCAAGTCCCCCTGCAATATAGTTTTTGGCAAGCGTATTGCTGACCGTATCAATTGCTTCCGGATAGCTTTCAAATCTGGTAACTTTCTTGCCATATATTCCAAATCCCCAGCAGTTGAAAGAGTCTATGATAATTTTGCGGCAAAGGTTCGATTCCTGCATTGCAATAGCGGGAAGCAAACGATGATCTAAGCCGTATTTGTCTGCATCTGCAACTATATTTGAAGCATATGAAACAAGAGGCGATTTATATTTTTCGAAGAATTGTCGCACTATCTCTATTCTTGCATCTTTAAAGACAATGCTATCTCCAAACACATTTTCGGCAGAAGGAAGAGCTGCGAATGCGACATTGCGATTAGGATTTTGAGTAAATAATCCGTTATGTACTTTGTAATCGTAAGATAAGAATAGAAGGTAGAGAATGCTAATAAGAATTAAAACAGGCGTTAATATAAAAAATGAGATGAGCAGAAAAAACCTTCTCATTGGAGATTTATCGTGTCATATTTTCGCAAGGTTGTCAAGTTTTTTGGCTTCTGCTAGAATTAGAATCAACTAACGCCCGGGTGGCGAAATGGTAGACGCGCAGCGTTCAGAACGCTGTGTCCGTAAGGGCTTGGGAGTTCGAATCTCCCCCTGGGCACATTTATGATAAAATAGACAGGTTTGGGCTCGTGGCGGAATTGGTATACGCGTACGCTTGAGGTGCGTATTCCGAAAGGAGTGGAGGTTCAAGTCCTCTCGGGCCCACAAATCCATTAACGGACGGTTAGCTCAGCGGTAGAGCGCTTCGTTTACATCGAAGATGTCAGGGGTTCAAGTCCCTTACCGTCCACTATTTTTTGAGGTATTTTTTGCCCCAGGTGACAACACTTTCCAGCATGAGGAAATAAATTAAATTTGCTAAAATACCAACTCCAAGAGAAAGTATCAGCAATTCCTGAGAATAGATAAGGTTAAGAATATCCTCCAAAACCATTGACGGATTGGTAAACACATACCACGAATTGGTTCTGCGTATGCCTCCAAGTATAACTCCAAAACCTACGATAAAATTTAAAATACAAATAGCAGCAATAGTTGTTATTTTGATTCCCTTCTCTTTCCGGTCGGCGGATTTTCCTTCAAGGAGTTTTTGGAAAAAATAAACTGAGATTGCAAATGTAATGATTCCGATTATGGAAAAAAGCGTATATTGAAGTACCAAAATAAGTCTGAATAAGTTGTTTACCTTGGGCCAATCTTCAAGCAGGTGAGATACATCTGTCAAGATGTAAATAGTATTCGGAAGAAACAATAACCAACAGAAGCCGCAGAAAATTCTGACTAATTTTGGTAATGATTGAAGCATTAGCCAGCCAAACATGACAGCGACTAATGCCAAAAATGAATTAATCCAGATAAAGTTAAAGTTGACTAGAAAAACATCCACATCTCTTATTGTATAGCATCATTAATTAATTGTCAGCGTAAAATTTGAGCAATATTTACTTAATGTCTGAAAATTGATATCATTATGTCCTATGTCCTGGCCGAGATTGCCAACGAGGTCAAGGCGCCGCTCTGAAGAAGCGGTTATGCGGGTTCGATTCCTGCTCTCGGCACCTCGCTCGCTAATGCTCGCTCGGTGCTGGAATTTTAACAATTCCAACACGGGAATATGCTTGTGCTGACCGAAACGAATGTGAATTATTATGTCTATATTGTAAAATGTAGTGACGGATCTTTGTATACTGGTTATACAAAAAATATAGCCAACAGAATTCAACAGCATAACTTTAGTAAATACGGAGCGAAGTCGATTAAAGGAAAATTGCCAGTTGAATTAGTTTATTCAGAAATGTATGCTGCAAAAACAGAAGCATTAAAAAGAGAAAGAGAAATTAAAGGTTGGAGCAGAAAAAAGAAGTTAGAATTAATAAAATCATATAGGGTCGGCAATGCGCTTAAGACGTTAATTGCGCGGGGTTAGTACACCGGTAGTATGCTACCTTGCCAAGGTAGAGAAGCGAGTTCAATTCTCGTACCCCGCTCACATGAAAATAATAAGCTCCGCTTTTTAGAGCTACAGCGAATTGATCGGCTTATATAATAAGTAGCATGAAGCTTTTGTCATTAAATGTTGCCCTATTTCAGACGAATAACGAATCCTTGTCCAAGTTCTTTTCCGGGCAAAATCTAGATATTCTCTGTTTGCAGGAAGTCTCAAAGAAAGTCGATTATTCTGTTAATCCGGATTATATTTCCAAGAACACCATTGATGAAGCGACAAGAAATTTGAAATATTCATTCTTCAGTCCAAATCTAATTATCAAAGATTGTCATCTGATAAATTTTCACCAAAAGGCAAGTTTCGATTTTAACTTTGGTGGTTTTCTTAAGACAGGGAATTATTTCAAAAGCTCATATAAAATTATCAAAAGATTAAATGTATTTGTCAAAAGATATACTGAAACTAAAATTATTGATTGGGAAAATTGGCCCAATAATCAGTCCAAAGCTGTGCAAATAGTTGATTTACAGCTTCCGAATTCCAAACGACTTCGGGTCATTAACTATCATGGTATCTGGACAAAGGAAAAAGTTGATACGGATGAAACCTTAATGGCATGTAAAAAAATTCTTACCTTGGCAAAAGCAGTCAAGCGCCCAACGATAATTGTTGGGGATTTTAATTTGTTTCCTGATACTTTATCGATGCGGGTTTTCTATGATGATTTTATCAGTCTGGTTGACAAGCATAACATTTTAACCACAAGACCAAAGAGCAACGAATTAAGCAACCTGAAGAGAAATATTGTTGATTATATTCTGGTGAGTAAGGATATTCAAATAAATTCTTTTGAAGTCTTAGATTCGGATGTTTCCGACCACCTTCCCCTTCTTTTGGATTTTAAAATGTAGCTACTTCTGAAAACGAAACAGATGTGGAGGAGGAATCAGTCCTTTTTTAAAATTTTTTTCTATTTTATTCCATTTATTTACCCTATCAGGGTACCATGATTGTCCTACCATTAGTTTGTCATTTTTATGCTTCTGATAAATATGTTCAAAAATGTCTGCCCATTGCTTATAGCTTGTATTCGAGACTATTCCATCCCCACCATAGCGCTGATGGTAGTTATAAAGAATAACTGGAAGATAAAGAAAATTTTCTGGATGTTTTTCACCTATTTGCATTATGAACTCCCAATCTTCCATTACAGATATGCTCTCATCAAATCTTATTCCTTCGTCTCTAATTTTTACAGAATGAATGAAACCGTTTAAATCGAAGTGAAGCTTTCTTAAAAAAATATCTTTTATGGTCAAAGAAGATGGAAAATCAACGGAATCATCAATAATTTTGATTAGCTTCTTTCCTGCGAACAATTCTAATGTTCTATTTGCTTTAGGAAGAATATAAAGTATTCGCTTGTGTTTCTTAAAAGTTTTTATCATTACACCTAAATAATTGGGAAGAAATTCGTTGTCGCTATCTAGGTAGGTAATCCATTTTCCTTGAGCCATTTTTAATCCTTTGTTCCTTGCAGCAGCTTGGTCCTTTTTCTTCTGTTTTATGTATTTAATTCTTTTATCTTTATAACTTCCTACAATCTTTTCTGTGTTATCAGTAGACCCGTCATCAACAATAAGAAGTTCCCAGCTTAGATATGTCTGCTTTAAAATACTATCGATAGGATTTCTGATTATATATCCTCTATTGTAGGTCGGAGTAATAATAGAAATTAAATTATCCATTAATTTAATTATACCAAATAGATTATGCTCTGGGGCTCGAGTGTCCGATGCGGGCACATTTTATTAATTAAAATATTCTTTCAGCATTGTCGCCAAAGTAGTTCGTCTTTTGTTTGATTTTAAATATAGTTCTCTTCGTTTTGTATCTCTGATGTTTTAATAGGCTTCATAATGGATTAACTCAAGTGGGATATGGAGTTTAGTAGATTTATTCTCCCCTTTATTATGGGCACAATTCTTTGTTTTAATTCTTCAGAATAGCCAATATAAACAAAATTTTTAGAAGAGTTATGAAGGACATAAATGTAATAGAATTTCACTATTTTTGCTCGGGTACCAGTCGGTACCCGGCTGCGGTACATTCTCACCTTGGCGGAGCAAGGTATCGAATGGTACCTTGCTGCGGGACTAGGAATCGGACCTAGATTAGAGGATCCAAAGTCCTCCGTCCTACCATTAAACGATCCCGCAATGCTTAAAATTATACCATAATATAAATAAATTCTCCTCATGGTATAATTGAGATATGATCAGCAAGATCAATGAAAGTTTAATCCTCTTAACTTACAAGGAAAAAATATTATTAATGATCAAAAATTATATTTATAATTCAGGGGCGCAAAAAATATGGCGTATGATCGGCGGCGCAAAAGGAACTAGCGAATCTTTTGAAAAAGCAATTATTAGAAAAGTGAAAGAAGAAATGAATATAGAAATTAGTGAAGTAAAACTTCTATTAGTTATTCCTTCCGATAATAAAAATACATATTTTTATCATGCAAAATTAACAGATAGCAATGTGAATCTTATAGAACGGGCAGAAGGACAGGAATTGCAATTTTTTGATTTAAAAGAATTGGACAAACTTCAATTAACAGCATCTACAAATTTATTTTTTGTGCGAAATAAAGGTACTGTGGAGGAACTTCTGGTTAATTAATTTCCTTGGGATTCGGGAGGGAGGAATTCCTCGCCATTGCTTTCTGAAGAAGTTGGGTAATCGCTTGGTCTAAGCCACTGAATATATGTGCATCCGGTTGCCTGTCTTGCTTTGCTGTCCCATCCGGCTGTACCGCATTTTTTCATTTTCTTTCCCGCATTTGTTGTAAAAAGAACGAGTTTTTCTCCGCATTGCGGACATTCTTCATCAAGTAGCTCTTTCGTACCATTAATCCATTCGATGTAATCGCATCCGATGGTTTTTCTGGTTTCTTTATCCCATGAACCAGTTGAGCATTTTTTCATTTTCTTTCCGAAGCGTGTTACTGCAAGAATAAGATTAGCTGCGCATTTCGGGCATTTCTCATCTAGCGTTTGGGGTTCAGCTTCCAGCCATTTTACATAATCACACCCAACGCTAGATCTTGTTTCAGTGTCCCATGACCCCGTTGAGCATCTCTGCAATTGTTTGCCGGTTTTTGTAGTTGTTATTTGCGCAAGCGGATTTCCGCATTTAGGACATTTATCCATAAAATATAATAATACTCATTGTTGGATAAGTAAGTCAATAGCATCTTGCATCTTTATTTCTTTTTTGTCAATTGTTCCAGCTGGTAATTCTAATACCTTTTTGTATTTTGGGCTCCACAGAAATATCCTATTAGGTTTTAGATATTTCTTTAATGAGGCAACTTTATTTTTATTATTTAAAATCAGGACATCAATGGGAAATTTTAGTCCAAAAGTGTGAATTCCGAAACGGGTTTTAATCATTAGCGCTTCTGGCTTATCTTTTCCGATAAGTCCTATTATTTTTTCTTTTAGATTCTTTGCTTCCTTAACTCCAATACTTATCATACGAACATTATATAGGTAATTATGGTATAATAGAATTCCTTGAAAATATCTAAGCAAACAAAGCAGTTGCCCCTATGCAGTCAGTGCGGAAAAAAGCTGATTTTTGTTCGTAAAATTGAAACAAAAGACACTTTCTCCAAAATGATTATTACGACATATAAATGTTCCGATAAGCTATGTCAAACAGGAATCGACAAGAGAACGAAAGCCAGAATAAAACTTCAAAAAGAACAAGATTCTGCAAAAATAGAGAGAGTCAAGACAAAAATGAGACTAAACAAATCAAAAATCCTCCGCTAGATTGATCTGCGTTATTCTTTTTTTTCACCCCGGGATGAATAAATCCTTCTGTAAAACACAGAATTTAGCCCGCACCGATTCAGCGCTGAATTTACTTTTTTCCCTTGTTAACCAACATTAATACGCCGGATAAACCAACCAATATGTATACGATTTTCTCCAATCCCGCTACGCTGCCAAGAACTGTGCTTACCAAGTTAAGATTTAAAAGTCCGACCAATCCCCAGTTGATAGCGCCTGCGAGAACGAGGATATTTGCTACTTGTTGAAGATTTTTCATTTCATTCACCTCCTTCCGTGTCCCGCTTGGGACAGTCTAATTAAGTATAGGCAGATGCAAAAAGATATGTCAATAGTCTGTTTTAAGCGGGTTTATTATGTTAACATAATTTAATGAAGTTTGGGAACGCTTACAAGTTTTGCGTCTGCTTGTTGATTGTTTTTTCAATTAGCATTTCAGTTTTTACATATAAACAGCTTTTTCAAAGTAAAAACATTATTCTTTCTCCTTTGCCTAATTTTCTTACAACTTTTGCGAATAATCAGGTAACAACTTTAAGCCTGTGGCTTCCTGTTTCTGAAATTTTTAAGCCAAATAATCTAATTCAAGCTCCCAAGATTACTGCAAAATCTGCTTTGATTTATGACTTAACAAGCAGCAAGGTTCTGTTTTCAAAAAACCCAAATAAAAAACTTCCAATGGCGTCTTTAACCAAAATAATGACAGCAATTATAGCATTGGAATCACCTCGAAAAAATGAATATGAAGTTTTACAGAAAGATTTAGTGGGGGAAAATTCAATGGGGCTTTCCGTTGGAGAAGTATTGAATTTGGAAGAATTATTGTATGGGCTTATTTTATCTTCAGGAAATGATGCTGCGGAAACATTGGCGAGTAATTTTGAAAGAGGAAGGGAAGAATTTATAGCTGCCATGAATAATAAGGCAGAATCTCTCGGTCTTAAAAATACTCATTTTACGAATCCAACTGGGCTTGAGGGAAATGGAAAACAATATTCAACTGCTTATGATTTATTGATCATAACAAAGTATGCCCTTCGGTCTCCATTATTTAAGAGAGTTGCGGGAACATTTATTTACAGTATTCCTTATTCCGAAAATCACAAACAATTTTATTTGGAAAATGAAACAAATTTATTAACTAGTTATCCGGGAGTTTTCGGTGTTAAGGATGGATATACGCCGGAAGCGGGTCTTTGTCTCGTAACTTATTTAAGCTTCGAAGGACACGAAATTATCGGAATTCTTTTGGGAAGCGATAACAGGAGGGATGAGATGAAGGAACTATTGGATTACGGCTTAAAAATCCAGGGAATCACTCCCCCTTCCCACAGTTAATGCTTTTTCTTCATTCAAGCTCATGCTATAATTACAGTATAAGCATTTTGCTGCGGTGGTGGAATGGTATACACGGAGGCCTTAAGAGCCTCTACCTGCAAGGGTGTGTGGGTTCGACTCCCTCCCGCAGCACTACTATTCGTTTCCTTCGGCTCGCAATGCTTGCTTCGCCGAAGAGCACTTCAGTAGTGCACGCACTTGATAATTAGAAAAGAATAGTAGCCATATTGGAGCGCTCTTCATCGTACTGGCTTTGCCAGAAGATGAAGTAAGCGAATAATATGGCATTAAATAGATGTTTTACGTTTACATTCTTAAAAGTAAATTGGATAACAAATTTTATACAGGATTTACCGGCAACCTGAGACGAAGATTTAAAGATCATAAAAATGGTAATGTAGAATCAACGAAAAATAGGAGACCATTGGAACTTATTTACTACGAAGCATATAATGACAAGGAAAGTGCTTTAAAAAGAGAAAAGTTTTTAAAAACAACAAGAGGAAAATTACAATTAAGAAAGCAAATTAATTCATGAAGAGCGGGGGTTAGCTCAGCTGGCTAGAGCGCGCGGTTTGGGACCGTGAGGTCGGAGGTTCAAATCCTCTACCCCCGACATTTCGACAAGCTCAATGTCTTCGACTTAATTTTATTTAGATTGGAGAAATGCCCTGAGCTTGCCGAAGGGCAATGTATTACGTTTATTTACTTCGTGGGGTTAGAAATCATCTATATGTTGGCGTAAGTCATGATATTTCCCAAAGAATTATTCGTCACAAAAGTGGAGATGGTGCTGAATTTACAAAAAGGAATAATGTATATAAGCTTGTATATCAAGAAGTATTCCCAACTTACCTTGAAGCAAGAAGGCGTGAACATCAAATAAAAGGTTGGCGACGCGAGAAGAAGGAAAACCTTGTCAAATTTGGAAAACCAATTGTCTAGATCGGGTGGTTCGTAATCAATCGCTTCTTCGCGACACATTTTTTTACATGTGTTATTATTAGTTAATAACTATAAAATATGGCGCAAGATATGTTGGTTGAACAGCGGACATCTCCCGAACCTGTGAAGCCAAGCGTTTTAAGCAAGGGAATAATTGAGGAACTTGTTCGTACGGATTGGCTAACGCAAAAGAATGATTATTATCGCAGAGAGTCGGTAGGTAGATATGAAACTTTTGGTCAATTCGTTGAAAGCGGAGCGGATCTCGACATTTTTCTCCAAGAAAATTCTCTCCATTATCTTTCGCAAAGATGGGCAAATTTCTCCTCCAATCCTCAAGTCCGCGAGGCTTTTGGCGAGAAACTGGATAAAGCAGAGGAAGTTTTGGGGAGAGCTGTTTTTGAACAGTCGTGTTCCGAAAGCACTGAAGATCAGAATTACGCCTATACTGACATGTTTGAATTTAAAAACCCTGCCATCGCCTCTTTTTACATATTGGAATCAATAAGAAAGGCTGGAGAAAGTAAGCACTATTTAGAGAATCTTCGCGATTACTTATTCGGCTTTCCTCCAGATAGATTAAAGAAACTTAAGGAATCGGATATCCCGGGTATTAAAGAAATTACCGAAGCTGTAACTTCTATCGATAAAGAAAGCTTAGCAAAACCGGAAGTTTTGGATTTTCTGAAAAAGCAAGCTGCGCAATTGTCTTTTCACTATCTTATGAATGGAGACCCTGACCAGAAGGTGTATGTTGTGGAAAGGTTTTCTAGCTTGCTGATTGCAAATATTGCAAGAGACGACATAATGAGTTTTCTCAACAGCCCCGCAACATCGCAGGATTTGGTAAAAGAATTCTTTACTAATTCATATAATCCATATGTCGAGGACAGTAGTTTTCCGTCAGAATTATTCATGGATTACGCGAAACAGCAGGATACGGAAACCGTAAGGGCTATTTTTAAGAAATACGAAATAAGCTTGGCGGATTTTGCCATTGGCAGGGGATTGCGCGAAGAAGATTTGGATTTATTTTCCAAAGTACATGAGTTAAGCATAGAAGATGTAAAACATGGTTTGGAATTGGCGGTTAAAGAAAAAGAAATAACGGGAACAAATGTACTGCAAGTATTTAGCCTTTCCGAGTTGGCAGAACTTTCAAGAAGCGACATGTCATCCTTATTGGCAGATTTGCATGCATTGGGTTATGAATACAATGATTTTCAAAATGACCCTATGCCTCTAGGCAGGGAGAGGGTACAAGAAAATATTCTTATGGACAAAAATGTTCTCGATAGACTCATGGAGAATAAAGATACCCATATCCCTTTCTTAGAGCAATTACATAGTTATGGGTACAAGCTTAGGGCAAGCGATCTAGACAATTTTGAGGAAGCGCTGAGAAATAAAGAAAGAACACTTATCTCCCTTGCTGAAGCCAGGAAATATAAACAGGATTTTTCATATTATAGCGTCGAAAACCCATACAAAGGACTAGCACGGGGCATAACTGGCTATGACTCCTCCTATGGCGCTTATGTAGCGGTGAAAAGCGAAATGGGAGATATTCCAAGAAGATTTTCAGATCCCGTATTTGAGCAGTTTTCAGAGAAAGATGCGGAATTAACCGAAGAGCGAAACGCGCTCTTTAATAAGCATTTTAATTCATCTGTTAATGAAGCGTTGAAGGATCCGCGGCTGACATGGTTTTATTCCAGCCGGTTTTTTCTGAATAGAATTGCCAATAATCCCGATACTGCAGACTATGTGATTAATTTTCCGCATAAATTTTCAAGGTTATTTAATCTTTTAAGCGATGGCGGACCTTTGGATACAAATCGTGATGAGACAATAGATTCTATTTTTTCAGATGAAGAGTTTTCAGAAAAGAATACGGAGGAAAAAGCACAAAAAATTCTTGGGGTTTTTAAAAAAAAGAATCCGTATTGGAAACAGCGTTATTGGTTTACGGAGAAAAGATTAGTCCAGGAATTATTGAATGCTTCGAGCGAGTATCCAATCAGAAACATTGCGGGAATTCCTGTTGCTAACTTAATTAGAGGGAATCGAGAAAGAATAAAAACTATAGTTAAAGACGAAGCAGTATTAAAAGATTTGCTGGAGGGGAAGATTGATTATATTCCGTTTGCTTCGCTATCGGGTGTTTATAAAAAAATTGTATTCAGGAGTTATATAAGACGGGCGGTTACGGAATCAAGAGATGAAAATAAAAAAAGAGAAGCTGATATTAGAAACAGGGAAATTTTACAGCAAGACTTAGGATTACAAGAAGGAGATTATTTTCACGGAACAAGACTGAACATGCTGTCGGGGATACTTCTTAACGGAAACCTTACAGAGGAGACTTTAAGAGGAACTACGAAAACATATAGTAATCCTTTTCATGTTGATTTTTCAAGAGTTACGAAACAGGACATTGAGTCTAAGTTTAGCGTAGATGTAATTCTTAAACATTCTATGGCTGCTATATACGCTGAAGAACGACACCATGGAGAAGATATTAATATGCAATTTGGCATTTTTTTGGTTATGAAAAGAGAAAATTCTGATTTCGAGGCTGGGGTAGATTATACAGAGGCAGACAGTTACGGGTTGATTCTTGGGGCTGTTCCGTCAACAGCAATAGACGCCATAGTTTTAAGAGATGCAAAAGCTTTGGCAATTGCTGCAAAAGAAATCGCTGAAAATGGATTTTACATACCCGTATACGATATAAATGGAAAGATTTTACTGACGCCCGAAGACTATGATGTTATGAAAGCTGACAGAAATATTGGGAATGTTCCGGTTGAAGTTTGGGATAATTCTTTAAAAACAGGAGAGCAAAAAGGAAGCAACCCCGCAGCGGAGTTTACCGTGCCGGGCAAAGACGGTCCTGAAAGATTTTATGTGAAATTCCAAACCGAAGCAAATGAAGATCAGATTTGGAATGAACGGTTGGCAGACAGCATTTACGATGCATTAGGGGTTGCCGTTCCTAAAACCAAAGTCGTAAAAGTAGATAAAGGTTATGGACATGCTAGCAGAATCATAGAAGGCGTTGCGGACGGAACAGGAGGAAGCGATAATTGGAAGAAAGGATATTTGGCGGATTGTCTTTTGGCAAATTGGGATATACTTTCTACGCTGGAACAAAATACCATGAATAATCCTAATAACGGACAAGTTTTTAGAATAGATAACGGAGGCGCTTTGCTGTACAGGGCGCAAGGTTTAAGAAAAGGACATGAAAGATTTAATGAAACTGTCGGTGAAATAGAAAAGTCATCTTCGGTTTCTCCGGAGAGAATGGAAATATCAGAAGAAGAATTAAAAGTTCAAGCTCGGCAAATAAAAGAAAGATTAACAGATGAAGCTATAGATAGTTTGGTAGATAAGGTAAGACTAAGAAATCAAGACAGAGATTATTTACAAAATACCTTGAGGAAAAGAAGAGATTATATTCTCGCTAAATTTTTGTTATAATATTGACATTGTTGGAAAGAGCCTCTTGATCAGAATTTCCAATTCCAATTTAAATTAAATATGAAAAAGCATTTTTTTTGGCTTTATTTAACTGTTTTTATCAACATTATCGGGTTTGGGATGATCTTTCCAATTCTTCCCCTTTTTGCGGAAAAATACCATGCATCTGCATTACAAATAGGATTCATCGCTGCCACATTCTCTCTGGGGCAATTTTTCTTCTCGCCTTTTTTTGGAAGACTTTCAGACAGATTTGGCAGAAAACCAATAATTTTATCATCAATGGTTATATCGGGAGCATCATATTTAATGCTGTTGGGAGCGGATAATCTGCCTCTTATTTTCCTCGCCCGTTTTTTAAGCGGAGTATCATCTGCTGCGAATTTCCCCATAGCGTCTTCGTACATAGCGGATATTACAACAAGGGAAAATAGAACAAAATATATGGGAAGAGTTTCCGGGATATTTTCTCTGGGATTTGTAGTTGGTCCTGTTTTCGGCGGATTATTGGGAAATAGCGGATTTTCCGCTGCGTTTTTGGCAGCTGCTATTCTCTCTTTTGCTAATTTAGTTCTTACGCTCTTTTTTCTGCCGGAATCTATTCCTCAAAAAGCGGAAAAATTTGTTTTAAAAGAAGGACTTTTGAATGTCAAAGCTATTTATCATGGCATGAAGGGAGATTTTGGCATTCTATTTCTGCTTTTGTCTTTATGGGCGTTTTTTATATCGAATTTTCAAGTCGCAATTCCACTTTTTACCCAAGACAGATTTAATTTCGGAGCTTTGCAGAACGGATTTTTCTTTTCTTTAACAGGATCAGTCGCTGCGATTACTCAATGGCTTATTCTTCCATATGTCGCAAAGAAAATCGGAGATGTAAAAACAATTTTCGCAGGAGTTCTTTTTATGGCATTGGGACAGTTTTTGGCTCCATTAAGCGGAAGTGTATTAATTTTTTACTTATTTTTCGTGATATCAATTTTTGGCAGCGGGTTGAACAGACCGTCTATAAACGCTCTTTTGTCCAAGGGTACCCGTGAAGGACAGGGAACAACAATGGGATTGGCATTTTCTTTTGAAAGCATTGGCCGTTTTATCGGACCGCTTTCTGCAGGCGCAGTAATAGGGTCATTTGGTCTTGCTTTTCCATTCTGGATTACAGCAGCGTTTCTTCTTATGGGTCTTTTTTTCTTCTGGAAGGTTGAGATGCGCAAGAGGCGATGATATAATAAGCTTAGATGCGGGTGTAGTTTAATGGCAGAACACGACTTTTCCAAAGTCGATACGAGGGTTCGATTCCCTTCACCCGCTCACTCTGGGATTTTTCTGAAGCCTGCGTTTGGGGACTTTGGAGGGAAAATTGGGCTTGGCGGTCCAGATAATCACCTCGGAGGTGTTGAGAAGATAACACATCGGGAGATCAAAGAATTAGCTTGAGGAAGTCTTGAAGCTTTTGTAAATAATAAAAACCATTGTGATAAATGGAACCGACAGCAAAGCTCCGAGAACCCCCAAAAATTTACTTCCGATCAATACTCCTATAATTATAATTATAGGGTTAAGTCCGACAGCTTTCTGCATTATTTTTGGTACCAGAATGTGATTTTCCAGCATTTGGATGACGATATATAAGCCCGCAACGGAAACTGCAATTGTGGGGGAGATAGTTAAAGCGACAATAATAGCCGGAATAGCAGCAATAATCGGCCCTATTGTAGGCACTATTTCAAGCATTCCCGCCAATAATCCAAGCGGAAGAGCAAATGGAATACTTAAGGCTGTAAGCGCAATCCATGTTGCGAAGCCAATGGTAAACGAAAGAATAAGTTGACCTCTAAGCCATAGCCCCAGCTTATTCTCGATTTGAGCTACTGTTTTTAGAACTTTTCCTTGATGCTCTTTGGGCCATAATATCGAAAACTGCTTTCTTAGGCTATTTCTTTCAACCATAAGGTAAAAGCTGATAACAAGAACAATAAGAAAAGAAAAAACTCCGCTGAAAATTTTTCCGGTAACATCTAAGGCGTTTTTTCCGAGTGTTTCAATATCGGAAGGTACAACATTGTTGATGGATGAAGCGTCGATTCTAATATTCAATAAATTAGCAGCCTGATTAATGTATGACGGAAGAGTTTTAAAAAATTGTTGTATCTGGGAAGTAAAAAATGGTACTAATGGAAGAATCAGCAAAACCAAAACTGTTATTGTGAGCATGTAAGGAATTAGAACAGATAAAACATGAGGAACGCGTTTTCTGACCAGTAAATCCGAGAGCGGAGAAAGAGTTGCCATTATTATGTAGGAAATGAAAACTATGATTAATATTTCTTTCAGTTCGAAAGCAAGCCAAAAAAGACACAGGACAATAAGCGTGGCTAAAACTTGATTTCTGATTATGTAACTAATAACCGGATTTGTCATAAAACCTTAATAATAGTAGTATACGCAAACAAGCGCATGTTGTCAAAGAGAGGGCAAATACTGTAAAATATACTTATTGCGCCCATAGCTCAACGGATAGAGCGCTTCGGTTCTAACGAAAGGGTTGGGGGTTCGATTCCCTCTGGGCGCACCTCGCTTCGCTCGGTGCAAGCGCGAGATGGTGGCATTAGCTCAATTGGTTAGAGCATCAGGTTGTGGACCTGAGGGTTGACGGTTCAAGTCCGTTATGCCACCCAAAGAAGCTTATTTGGTTAATTTGAGCGTGGTGAGCATTTGATTGAAAAGAGTTGAGAAAGCGTCTTTGGCATTAAAAATAATAGTATTTGATCCGAAAGGAACGATGACATTGGTTGCTTTATAGCCATTGGAATCTTTACTGCTTTTCTTCGTAGCGCTTACAGATGCGACAAGTATAGATTCTCCTGTTTGCGGATCCAGCGCCTGCGCTTGCGTGTATGTTCGATTGCCATAAGAAAGAGTTATGGATAAGGTTCCTGCTTTTGTTGCTGTTGGATTAAATACAACATATTCCAGAATTTTCGGGTCCTGCTGGGTAGTAATTTGAGCGTTCCACCCCGGAGGATATTTCACAGAATAAGAATATTTCGTACTAACATATGCGCTCCACGAGGCTGTTGGATCAATAGCGGAAGCAGTTGGCTTTGATATCGATGAAGAGCTTGGAGATGCAGTTGGTGAAGCATTGAGGATTACTTGCTGTGGCGGAGATATTTGAGGGGAAATTGGAGGGATATTCTCTTGAGGAAATCTATTCTGCGGAGGCGTTTTATTGTTTGCAGTTAATAAATATCCAGTTGTGCTAAAAGATATGGTGCCTAAAACTGCAATAAATATGACTGCAAGTTTGTTGGCTGATAAGAATATTTTTACTTTTGAAAAAAATGACAAGCTTACATCATTTGTATTCAGCTGTTCGTTTTGATTATCCATTAACAAAATCATCACATAACTTAATGATGCTTGTCAATTGTTAGGGCTTGTAGAATTTTCGGTTTTTTAATTTTTCGGGCAGAAAAGATTTGTTGTTTTCAGGGCCGACATATTTATCGCTCCATGTATAATCTTTTGCATAGCCAAGATTTTTCATAAGTTTTGTCGGAGCGTTTCTTAAGTGAAACGGAATCGCTTCATTGGGGAATTCATAAACAGCCTCTTTTGCAAGACCAAGCGCATTCACAACAGCTCTTGATTTTTTGGCAGTTGCTAAGTACAAAGTTGCATGAGCCAAGATAAGTTGGGCTTCCGGCATGCCGATTTTGTGCACTGCTTCAAAAGCCGCATTTGCCTGAATCAGCGCTCCTCTGTCGGCAAGTCCAATGTCTTCGGATGCCAAAATTATCATACGGCGAGCAATGAATTTCGGGTCCTCTCCATTTTCCAGCATTCTTGCCAAATAATATAAAGCTGCGTCTGGATCAGATCCCCGCATGGATTTTATATAAGCGCTGATTATGTTGTAATGTTCGTCTGCTTTTTTATCATACAAACCAGCGCTTCTGGTCTGAAAAACTTCCTTAATTATTTCACTTGAAATTTGCTTGCTTTTGAAATTAGTTACTGCAATTTCCAAGGCATTCAGCATGATTCTTGCATCCGCACCACTTAGTCTTATTAATAATTCTTTGGCGTCTTTTGAAATTGCTTTTCCTTGTCCTGAGCCTGCCGAAGGATTGTATTTTCCTAGCCCTTTTTCTTTGTCTTTGATAGCAATGTCCAAAATTTTCTCAAGAGTTTTTTCATCCAATCCTTTCAAAACAAAAACTCTGCATCTGGATAATAATGGACCGATTACTTCAAGAGAAGGGTTTTCAGTTGTAGCGCCAATTAAGGTTATTAAGCCACTTTCAACATGAGGCAAAAGGCCGTCTTGTTGAGCCTTGTTCCATCTGTGAATTTCGTCTATGAATAAAACCGTCTTTTTTTCCTTTTCTTGATTTTTTCTTGCGGAGATTATGATTTTTTTCAAATCTTCTTTTCCTGTTTGGACTGCAGAAAAAGCATGGAAATCAGAATCAGTGGTGTTGGAAATAATTTGGGCAAGAGTTGTTTTTCCTGATCCAGGAGGTCCCCACAAAATCATGGAAAAAAGAGTTTTACCCTGGATCATTTTCCTAAGAATTTTGTCGGGCCCGACCAAATGTTCCTGTCCAAAAAATTCTTCCAAATTTTGCGGTCTCATCCGATACGCCAAATTCATAAAGTAAAGCCATTGTAGCACTTTTAGATATGAAGAGTTGAAACTTATCACATCAAGCTTATCACATCGGATGTGTTAAGAAGCTAACACATCGGGATTTTCCACAAAAGAAATTATTTTTTTAATTATTCCATGACGAGATGCTTTATCTGTCCAAGCTCCCTTTGATAGTCTGCTTGATCAGTAATAATTTTTTTATATTGTTTAATTGTGGGGAAATGAGATAGGATAATTGGCTTATCGCAAATTTCATTTTTTTCGCGATTTAAATATTCAGGAAACGACGAATATTTATATTCCTCCAGTTCCTTAATATCCTTAACAACATATGAGACATAAGGATTAAGATGAATATATCTGTGAACATGAAGAAGTTGATCGTCATCCTCGATCCTCACTGCCTTGAACTGTCCTTGCAGGAGGTGTCCTTGCCGTCTATTTTTTGTATTAAAATATCGAGTATAGCTATTTTGAAATTGAGCGAGAAATAAGCTGATTCCTTATTTCGTTTCTCTTGTCTGGTCCTAAAGCTAAAAAGTAAGCGAGTCTTATTGGCGGGTTTTTAAATCTGTAATAATTAAGTGTTTCCATTGCCCTATTGCATTCTTTTTGTTTGGTATATACAGGTTCCTTATTGATGCTCCTGTTGAAGACATGGTAATACTGATTTATAGCAAAAACTACTTTTCTTCGTGGCATATACTAATCTTAACAAAGTATTCCAATGTGTCAAGTATAAAACACCTCGGAGGTGAGAACTTTTTTCTTCCTTGATTTTTGACTTAAAAGTGTTAATATGTGTTTCATGGTAAGGCAGGAAGCAGAAACAGGGTTAGCTTTAAATCCTCATCTCTATATTGTAGGCGAGCTGCAATTCATAACGGAGTCGTTAAATAATAAAGGCGATTCTAATCTTAGAAGGAGTAGTGCGAACATTAAGAGAGCATTGTCCGACTTGCATGGCGCGTGGAACCCGGGGTTGCTAGAAATAGAGGAAATTGCAAGGGCTACAGCAAGCGCTTTAAATGCTTTAGCGAATGATCCAAATGCGACTATATACAATACTTATGCGCGAGTAGATATCCTTGAGGGATTGGGGGAAGCTCATAATAATGCGCAGCTTTTCATAATTCATTATTTGGATGATCCCACAATAGAGGTGCGAAATCTTACTCGAAAACTACTTAGTAAAAGTAATATTGAAATTTTTCCGGAAACATTAAATTTTCTTTTTGACTCCAAAGATCCAGAAGATCCAAGAAAGCCCGATCAAGAAAAAACAGAACTTGCGCTGTCAATAGTTGAAAATAATAATTCCGCGGGACACTATCAGGGAATTCTTGATACTTCAGTTAGGGAGGTGTTGTTAGATATTTTGTCCGAAAAAAGAGAAATTCGCGGAGGTAAGCGCAGAGCGGCTATAATAGCTTCTAAGCTTTTTGAAAGAATAGGAGCTAAGCTTGATAACGCTGCGATTGCAAGTACTGGCAATAATGATTTGCTTGAGACCGCAAAAAAGTTCTTTATGTCGGAAGTTGAGAGTGAGGCTGTGAAGTTAAAAGAAAAAGAAAATTTTCAAAGGCTTACAACTGAGATTGTAGAAAAGAATTTTTCTTCTGCGAGGATTACTGACGATATATCTACCATGACTTTGGTTTTGCCTCTGGAACCTGAAGCAATAAAAATTTTATCCGAAACATTTAAAGTTTCGGAAATTGGGGGCTTGGATGCATATAGACAATTTAGGGCATGGGCATCTCAAATAGCAAGAGAAAGCATGCAAAGAAGCGTTACTGATGACCGCGAGAAAATAAGAATAGCTGCGGAGCAAAGAAGGATTGAGGAAGCTGCAATCGCGGAGCAAAAAAGACAAGCGCGGGAATTAACTTTGAGAACGCAAAAAGAGGGACGGGAAAAAAGAATCAAAGCAGTAGCGGAAGAAAAAAGACTTGCGGATATAGCAAGACTTACCATGTCTTCATCGGCAGCATATGGTGATGGTGATGTCCCAATAGTTTAATGTTTCGATTACGCCCCGAGGGTGTTTACCGTTGACACCTAAGGAGTTCATAGCGTGGTTCATAGGGATTGCAAATATTCCAGAGTTCCTTTTTCAAATTTGCTTTTGATTGTTAAGCTTATTATACTCTTGCGGCTCTGACGCGATCAAGTTTGGAGAGGTATTTTTTGCGAAGCCTTAAGCTTTTTGGCGTTACTTCCAATAGCTCATCTTCTTCCAAGAAATCCAGATATTGCTCAAGACTCATTTTTAAAGGCGGAGTTAAGGCAATCGCGATGTCTGCATTTGCAGACCTCATATTGGTTAAGTGTTTTCCTTTCGCAACATTAATCTCAATATCGTCCCCTCTTGAATTAAGTCCGATAATCATCCCTTCATAAACAGGTGTTCCGGGATCTATAAAAGTAATTCCACGGCCCTGCGCGTTTTCAAGTCCGAAAGTTAAGGCGACGCCTGGTTCCGATGCGATTAAAACACCGTTTCTAATTTTGGGAAGCGCCGGAGTTAATGGCTCGTATTTGTCAAACATAGTATTGATAACAGCTGTACCTTTGGTATTTGTAAGTAGAACATTTCTTAGTCCCAAAAGATTTTTAGAAGGAATTTTGTATTCAAATCTCGTGTTGCCTTTTCCGTTCGCATTCATGTTGGTCATATTTCCCCTTCTTTCTCCCAACTCTTTGGACACAACCCCCTGAAATTCATCCGGAACATCTATAATTAAATCTTCAATCGGCTCCATTTCCACTCTATTTACGATTTTTGTAATCACCTCTGGTTTTCCAACCTGAAATTCATACCCCTCACGCCTTAATGTTTCAATCATCACTGACAGATGCAGTTCTCCGCGTCCTGATACAACAAATTTGTCTTCCATAACTTCAAGCTTCATGCTGATGTTTGTTTCCAATTCTTTGACTAATCTTTCGTAAACTTGTCTTGAATTGGAATATTTTCCTTCTTTTCCCGCAAACGGTGATGTATTCGCAAAAACGGAAATTTTAATAGTTGGTTCTTCAATAGAAATTCTTGGGAGAGCAACCGGATTACTTGGGTCTGTAATTGTGTCTCCAATAGTAACATTATCAACGCCTGTTATGTCAACTATTTCTCCGGCCTCTACTTTCTCAACTTCATCTTTCTTAAGCCCCCTGTTGATAAAAATATTTTCGATTTTTGCCGGAATTTTTTCATTTTTCGCATTAATCAGAACAACAGCTTGTCCCTTTTCCAGACTACCTGACCTTATTTTCCCAATTACATGCTTGCCTTTATGGGTGTCAAAGTCCAGAGCAGTCGCGATCATTTTGAAAAACCCTTCTTCAATTGTTGGCGCAGGAATATAATCAACAATCGCTTGCATAATTGGGTCCAAACTTGTACTCGCTTGTACATCTTCCAATCTTACAGCTGCTTTCCCTTCGCGTCCTATGGCATAGAGAACAGGAAAATTTAGTTGTTCTGAATCTGTTGCGAGTTCCAAAAACAAGTCATTTGTTTTTTCAAAAGAATCCTGAATATCTGCTAATTTTTTATCTATTTTATTTATGATTACAATTACTTTTAGCCCCATTCCAAGAGCTTTTTTAAGCACGAATTTTGTCTGAGGCATTGGTCCTTCCAAAGCATCAATAATCAGCAATGCTCCATCTGCCATATTCAGAGTTCTCTCTACCTCCCCTGAAAAATCAGCATGCCCGGGAGTGTCGATAATGTTGATTTTGTAGTCTCTGCCCGCTTCGCCGCGAGGCGAGTAATTTATCGCAGTATTTTTAGCCAAAATAGTAATACCGCGTTCTCTTTCCAAGGGATTTGAATCAAGAATAGTTGTTTGCTGCATTTCCGCTTCATTTGCGCGAAATGCGTTAAACTGCTTAAGCATGAAATCCACAAGCGTGGTTTTACCATGATCAACATGCGCAATAACAGCGATATTTCTAATATTTTCAGACTTCATAAAAAACCCCTCCTTGCGGAAGAGTTAAGTTAATTATATCATAAAAATATGATAATGCGTATTGCTCTTGGATTTGTTTTTGGGTGGTTTGGAATTTCCGAAATTCTTAATCCTGCATATTTTAGCGGGTATATTCCGTTATTTATAGCAAATTTGTCTTTTTTTAATTCAAATTTATTTATTCAAGCTCATGGAATAATCCTTGCGCTCTTATCGCTTTGTCTTATTTTTAAATTTAAACTTCGCATTGCGGGATTATTGTCAATATTAATGTTGGTTCAGATAATAATAAGTCTTCTGCTAATTTCAGGATTTAATGAAATAGTGGTCAGAGATATCGGATTGTTAGGTTTGGCAATATCTATCTGGCTGCAAAGTTCTTCTTCCAATAAGTAGGGTTTGTCGTATTTTGTTCTATTGTTTTTCGGGTATTTTTTCCATACGATTAAGGTATGGATAGAATAATTCTTCACATTGATTTTGATAGTTTTTTTGCCAGTGTTGAACAACAGGAGAATCCTTCTTTAAGAAATAAACCTATCGGTGTTACAGCTGCGAATGGTAGAACCTGCATCATTGCTTCCAGCCGTGAAGCAAAAAGATTAGGAATCAAAACAGGAACCAGATCTTACGAAGCTTTTAAGATTCACCCTTCAATTATTTTGGTCAAAGCTGATTTTGTTAAATATCTTGAGATTTCCAAGAGATTTTTGAATATTTGTAAAGATTACTCTCCGTACATCGAGCTTTTCTCAATAGACGAGCTTTTCATGGATATTACTCAAAGCGCTCATCTTTTCAACGGAGCTTATGGCATTATTAAAATAATTAAAGAAAGGATTAGGAATGAAATTGGAGAATTCATAACTGTTTCTGTTGGAATTTCTCATAATAAAATGTTGGCCAAGCTCGCATCAGGGTTTAAGAAGCCTAACGGAATCTTCGAAATTAAAAAAGAAGATATTGATAAAGTTTATAGCAAGGCAAAGTTAACAGATGTTTGCGGGATTGGAGAAAGAATAAATGAAAGATTAAATAAAATAGGAATACATAATTTAATGGATTTGCGAAAAACATCGCTTCCCTTTTTGATCGCGGAATTTGGTTCCGCAGAGGCAGAATTTTTAAAAAATGTTTCGTTTGGGATCGGCAATAGCGCGGTCAATTCTTACACAAATCCTATTGATATTAAATCTGTAAGCCGTAATTATTGCCTTCCCCAAAACGAATATGATAAAAAAGTTGTAATGCAAAATATCTATGAGCTTTGTGAGGAGATTGGTATTAAATTAAGACGGCTTTCTAAAAAGGCTCGTACAATCGGTATATCTTTAAAGGGAAATTTTAACATTCATATAAGAAAAACTTATCCGGAGTATTTTGACACAGGAAAAGAAATTTTTACCGCATGCCTTTCTCTTTCGAGTTCCCACCTTCCAGGTGGGAACTCGGTGTATGTTCGACAGATTGGAATTTGGGTAGGGAATCTTGAAAAAATAAATCAAACTCCCCTATCTCTTTTTGATTCTGCAAGGCAGAATAAATTAACTTCTGTGATTGATGCGATTAATGAAAAATTTGGCGACCACACGATTCGCAATGGATTCTTGCTTTATTCGACAAACTTTACAACAGTCCCCAACGGCTACATGGCTGACAAGTACGAACGCGCCAAGCTCGCCAAAGAAAATATTTAAAGATATCCATACACGAATTGGCATTCGGAGACAATAGAGTTTGCCTTGCCTTTTGGTAAACCTAAAATGTCCAATGAGGATGGATTTTTGCAGATATCTCTGGCTAAAACTATATGATTATTCATTAGTTGTTGTTTTTGAGCATTGGAAATATTTGAGAGCGTTGTAATTGGATAAAGCTTGTGTTTCTCAATAATATCCTGCAAACCTTGTCCTTTTGGATAGTCCCAACCTATAATTTTCATATTATTGCAAAGCGCATAATCTAACGCTTCATCAGTAAGCTTGGTATTTGTAATAACCCAAGCGTCATTAAGCTGATTTTTCTCTTTAATATCATCAAATCTTGCTTTTGAATATAGGGAAACATGAACATGGCATTTAATTCCCGGGTCGCCATGGAATTTACATTCGATCATTAATTTGATATTATTTTTTTCCGCAATAACATCAATTTCGTGCGTTATGCATCTTCCCTGCAATATTTGCCTGACTTTTGTCTGATATCCATCTGCTTTTAATAATTCCGAAACATAATCTTCAAAAGGAAAACCTGTTGGTCCAAAATCCATAATCGCTTGTTTCAAGCTGTATTTTGCCCTGCTGTAGGGCATAGGTGATTTGCCTAAAAATTCCGAAACATGTTTGTAAATTTCCGATGTTGGAATATTTTCGTATAATTTAGATTTAATATGACTTACAACTTCATTCTGAAGAGAATCTGGTATTCCTGCTCTTTGGATGGACAAACGCAGTTTTTCTTCATTGAAAGGCTGTAGCTCTCCTGTTGCTTTTAAAACATTGGGCATATTTATATATTACAACAAAACTCCCGGTTTTTTAAATACTACAAAGTTGTCTTTTTCAAAAACCTTAATATAATTTTTATCTTGTTTTAATTTTTCCACCATTTGCCGTTGAGCTCCCAACGAGGGCTGCGCAAATCTATCGTTTAATAAGAATAGGACAATGTCAGCCTTATCAATTCCAATGGGGATAGTGTAGATGACTTCTCGCTGCGACAAATGAGAACCCAAATTATTCGTGGCAGCAATTGTATATTTTTCCGGAATTTTGGACAGAAAATCTTCGATAATTTCCCTGTTGGATTGAGGTTTTGTAAACATATCTGTGTTAGCGCGTTTAGCCCACGGCAGGGGTCCAAAAGAATATGCGGAGAAAAGAGTAAGGAATAAAAGATATATTGCTATGCAATATTTGGGAATTTTTGAAAACCATTTGCTGAAATTTTTTACAGCGAAAATAGCAGAAATCAAGATAAATGGAGTGATAGTTGCTGTATATTGATAATAAATCTGACGAAGGTGCGAATTATTACTCAAAAGTCCTATTAAAAGATCAGGAATTGCAAAAAAAAGAGCTAGGGGGGAAAGTAAGGACATGAAGCCAAATGGCATAAATAATTGATTAAGATAGCCAATTCGACTTGCTTCAAATATGGCAGAAATTAGCTTGCTGGGAGAAAGAAAAATATTTTTTACAACTTGGGTGGGAGTATCTCCAAAATCAGAATAGTAAGATAATGCAAAATGCTGCCCGTTTGTATTTTGAGGGATTGCAACGGCCACCAGATAATAGAATAAGGCTAGGGATGTAACTATTATTATTGTTCCCAAAAATTTTACCCTTTTTGCTTTTTGAAATAGCAAAGGGATTCCAAAGAAAAATGTTATTGTCCAGACTTGCTCCTTTGTAATTCCCGATAAAATTAAGAAAACAATCATTAGAAAATAGCTTCTTTTTATTAGAAAATAAAAAGAAGCAAGCAGCGTTGTCGTAGCAATAGTTACTCCATGGAAATCGTATAAGTTGGTAAATTGCAATGCAGGGTACATCAAAAACAAAAAACCGAACAAAAGAGCGAAGTTTTTATCCAGCACCGAATCGGTGCTGGATTTATTCTTAAGAATTTTTTCAGCTATTAAATAGACAAAAACTGCTCCAAGCGCCAATACAATGGTTTGAATTAACAGTAAGGTTTTCGGGTGTGACCATAAAAGGTAAAATGGAGACAGGAGGATTAAGATAAAATCTGCATGAGCAGACAATCTGGAAACTATCTCGCCGTTGTCATCTGATGCTTGAAAAATTCTGCCGTTTATCGTATTCCAGACAGTCTGATCCATATTGCCCAAATCAAAACGTCCGGTATAAAAATTATCATATCGAAGAAAGCTTGCAAGAGTAAAATAGGAGATATAAAGAAGAACTAAAATTGCGAGAACAAATTCGTGTTTGTATTTTTGAATTATCTTAAACATTGGTGCGCCTGGAGGGAATTGAACCCCCGACCCTCTCGTCCGAAGCGAGATGCTCTAATCCGCTGAGCTACAGGCGCGCAGTCAAATTATAACACTTCTACTCCGAGATTTTTTAATTCTTTCACCAAGCTATAAATCGGGAGACCGACAGCGTTAAGATAATCCCCTTCGATTTTTTCAATAAATATGCTCCCAATTTCCTGTATGGCATAAGCGCCTGCTTTGTCATAAGGTTCCTTAGTCTTTAAATAAGAATCAATTTCTTTTGGGCTAATTTTTCTCATATAAACTTTTGTTTCCTCAGATCTCGTAATTATTTTGTTTAATTCCCCATCAATTATTGTAAGTCCTGTTATGATCAAATGAACTTTTCCGCTAAGAAATCCAAGCATTTGCTTGGCATCTTTTTTGTCTTTCGGTTTTCCAAGAACTCGTCCGTCACAGACAACAATTGTGTCGGCAGCAATAATTATTGAATTTTTATGATTTTTATGAACGATTTTCGCTTTTTCCAAAGATAATTTTTCAACAAGTTCGTGAGGATTTAATCTGGAATCTATAATTTCCCTGTATTCGCTTTCTATAACTTTGAATTTAAGTCCGATTTTTCCCAGCAACTCTTTTCTTCTCGGAGATTTTGATGCTAAGATAATATTTTTCATGAGGTTAATTATATCATTAAAGCTATGGTATCTTGCTAAAGAAATCTAAATATGTATAAAATGAATGCATGGGCTATAAAAAGGTCAAAAAAAACAGAAAAACAGCTTGGCATTATCTCAAGATTTATTTTGTTTCTGTTTTTGTAAGTTTGGTAATTATTACAATAGGATCTTTATTCAAACCTGCTCCCTGCGCAAATTCGGCAACTTGTAAAAGCGATTTAGCGATTAGCGTAGACAATGATGCTATTGGTATTTTTCAAGGACGGAAAGTTGTTCCTCCAAAAGTAGATTTATTAGCAATGGAAACTTTTAATTCTTCAGTTTTAGGAGCCAAAGTACCAAGCGGCAAGAAACATATTTATGTTGATTTATCAACGCAAACTTTATACGCATATAGTGGCAATGAGAAATTTATGCAAGCTTTAATTTCTTCAGGAAAATGGGGCAAGACGCCAATTGGAAATTACAGCATTTGGACAAAATTGCCGGTTACCCGTATGGCAGGAGGACAAGGTGCTGACGCTTATGACTTGCCCAATGTTCAATGGGTAATGTATTTTTACAATGATTTTGGTTTTCATACCGCATATTGGCACAATAACTTTGGCTATCCAATGAGTCATGGATGTATTAACATGAGATTAATAGACGCTCGTCAATTATACAGTTGGGCAGACGGACCTACTTCCGATCAAAAAGGAACAGCAGTCTCAACATGCAATAAATTTATAGAACCAAATAAGTGTATTCAGGATTAAGTAATTTATGATTACAGTCAGACGACAGGTAGAATTGGAAACAGTTTTTTTAATAACAATGGCTGCTGCTGTTAGCTTGTTTTTTGTTCTATATAGAAATAATAATTCCCAAGGCCAATTTAACATTATTTCAAGTATTCCGTTCGTTTCGGTTCCTGCAGAAGCCATTAGTCCGCAAGTTAGTGTTGCTTCTCAAATTTCTCCTGACGGAACAAAAAAAGTTATTATGAAAATTACGGAAAATTCAGATGGTACAAAAACCTATGACTTTTCAACATCCGATGAAAATGGGACAAACAAGCAGTATATTTTTACTAAAACACTTGATTCATTAAGCAATATGTCTGTTCCTTTCAACACATGGTCTCCGGATGATAAATATTTTTTTATCCGCGAAAGCATAGCTGGAAATAAGGGCATATTAGTGTTTAATGGTTCAGGCATTTCCTTTGCAGACGCAGAATCTTATCTTGAAGCAGTTGACATATTTAATCAAAAAAATACCGGAAATAATTTCGATGAAGCAACAGGTTGGGCTTCTGAAACACTTATTATTATCAATACGAAAAAACAAGACGGCTCAAAAGGATTTTCCTATTGGTTTGAAATTCCAAGCAAAGCCATCATCCCCCTCTCAACAGAGTTTTAAATGAGAATTTTGTGAACGTTTACGAAAAAATCCGAACCTCTTTTATTCTTAAAAGGTAGTCGCCTCCGCTCCTGCTATTTTATATTGCTCGGCCTTCGGCCTCGCTCTTTTGTATTTTTTGCGAAGACGTTTGCGAAGGGACGTTTGATGTTCCGCGCGATTTTTAAAGAAGAAAGAAATTAACAATCAAGATATTAGAGATTTACTTCAAGTTTTCCAAAGTACAGCAACGGATTACTTAACAGAATTATCAAAATCTGGTAAACTAAAATCAGAAGGAAAAGAGAATATAATTAAAGTATGAAATTAACCTCGCAAAAATCAAAATCGAAAGTTAT